>WLWD01003014.1_pt1 | contig 58923 bp, 58 predicted proteins | sample 6712731 | NCBI WGS metagenome assembly WLWD01 (sample SAMN12718690, study PRJNA576275) | sponge metagenome | isolation source: marine sponge | host: Mycale hentscheli | place: New Zealand: South Island, Marlborough, Capsize Point | collected 2014-11-01 | reverse complement strand
CACCGCCTACGCACCGCCTACGCATGCACCCACGCAAATCCATTAACTAAATCAATTATGTTGCTATGGCCTACTTTTATATATTTCTTAAGTTTTGCAGGCTACCCTATACAGTGGACCTCACAGTAAACTATCACAGGAGCTGGCTTACCAGAAATTAGAAGTCCAAAGCAACTACTACGGCAGATATAAGCAGTCACATTCTCCAACATAAATGGCAAAATATCCCCGACAATTCAACTCCACAGTTGGGGGTCTCACCCTCTACGGACTCTGGAACTCACCGCCGACAAAATTACAGAAGCTTTTTTCGATTTACAAATTAGTTTTCAAATTATTCATTGTTATTATTTTTGTGGCGACCATTTCCTTAAATATATCCGTTTTTGGCCGTTATTACGAAATTTCACTCTGTAATTTTTTTAATTTTTATCTTCTGTACCTGTATTCCAAGAACCCCCATTCCGTACTTATGGCCAGAAATAGCACGCAGAACAAGCCAATCATTCCTCGCACAATTTTGTCAATTTCAGCCCCGCCCTCCTCGGGCAGGTAAGGAATACGCGCGGATTATTGGAATGCAGTGGCTCTAAAAAGAGCCCGTTTGAAAAAATAAATAAACACAGACAACGAAATGGAGAGAAGGCGCCCGGGCTGAGACTTCTAAGTTGAGCAGAGCGCCCTGTACAACTTCTCTCCGAGCGGCTTACTCCTGACTTCCTTCTGCTTCAGGGAGGCAACGAAGGCATCCTTGGTATCACTGGTTCTACGGAGAAGCAATAGAGTGTGGAGATCGAAGCCTTGAGTGACTAACTTCTGGGCTTGTGTTGGTGTGATACTGGGCTTTCCAAGGGATCTGGTGAGTAGTGCTGCATTGGTATACAGGGTCTTCTGAGCTAACCACTTCTCCATTTGCATGCTAGGCGACTGAATGTGAAGTTTGTCTAGATATCCTGTTACTTTTTGTGCCACAAACATATTTACCTCTGCTATTATTGAATGCAATTGTAGGTACAAGTTCCAATGCACCTCAGCAGTACCTGCAGGATTTAGACCCGAATCCACAAGTGTACCACCAACAACGGGGGAAGTGCTTTGTTCATATGTGTGCATGCCTGATCTTTCAGGGGAACCTGCACTGACTGGTGCAGATGGACTTGTGCTGCTTACTGGGACAGACAGACCTACGCTGAATTGTGCATATGAACCTGTGCTTGCTAGCACAGACGGACCTGTGTTTACTGACACGGACGAACCTGTGCTCGCTGGCACAGACGAACCGGCATTCATTGGCACAGATGGACCTGTGCTTGCTAGCACACACGAACCGGCATTCATTGGCACAGATGGACCTACGCCCACTTCCAATCCAGGACCTGTGATATTACATCAGAGATACCAATAATAAACCTGACACAAACGTTTTAATCTCAATTTTGCAATTTTTTTTTTGTAAACAATATAGTTACATTATGTACTACAACAGGAGTCAATAATTCCTCAGATGTGCAATTGAATATTTAGGATTTTGCCAGTAATTTTGTCAGATGACAGACAGTGTATTGTTAGTTGGTGTTCAAGTAGCTAAGGTAGCTAGAAGTATTTTTTTGTGTGTATCAACTTCTACTGGGATTACATCTTTTCTTGTGCCTAGCAGCAAGAAGTTGCTGTTTCCTCTTTGTTCCTCAGACTCTTCTACTAGCCACTGGCCACAACTTGATAACCCACCACCAAAGAGAGACCTGCCAGAATAAAACCAGCCCTGAAATAAAACCCAGGATCCAGATATATAACAGACCACAAGGGGATTGCGTAAGAATAGATCGAGTAAGATTGCTAACTATACCCAAGGAAGTTGAAGGCGGAATTCCGTGCGAGTGTTTTTTTAGGCTAGCCACGAACTACAACTCGTGGTCTGGGAACTCAATTAACAGTGCACGCGCGTTGCTATGTGCCAGCACCCTTAAAACAACGAGCTAAGGTAGCCTGTGTAAGTGAATCCCATGCTTGATGAACTAAAGAAGCTATCACTAACTTGCACGTCCATCAAATGTGAGATTAGGAAATGATGTGGCAAGAGACTTCTGGAAACCGATGCTGCGGTCAATAAGAGCTAGGCTCTGCAGCTAGGATGTCAGAATCTACTAATGGAACATTTACCATGACATGATCAGGAATGTCCTCAAGGGGCAATGGGCTACCACCTTCTGAGGCAGGTAATGATTCAGTGATTTGAACAGATAACTGGTCTTCAGAATTCATGGCTCTGGTTACTGAATTGACTGGTTTAGGTGATAGTTTAATGGAGTTGAGCAATTCCAAAAGTTTGTTTTGACCAAAGTCTACAACCAATAGAACATTGTTATGGGGAAGAGTAGGACACATTGCAAAACTGGCAATATCTTTGATAGTTGCAATATCGATTGGCAACTCGTAAATGGAAAACTTGGAAACAACACTAGATATGCCAAAGAGAGATTCAGTCTTGACAGGGGTAAGGTCATGAGTGATAAAGTCAGATGATACAAGGGAACGTTTGGCACCTGAGTCCTCAATAATAGGTGTGAGAATGTTATTAACGTAACCATGGGTGATAAATTCATCATCACGGGTGTTGAGAATGGATGTTTCAGGGGTTTCTGCAACTGGTGAGGGTTCAGCCTTTCCCACTGCATATGAGGAAGTAGGTATTTGTGAAGGGGTGTTAGGTTGTTGAGGTCTGTGACCTTTGGGAAGTGGGCGTGGAACGTTGACAGAGGGATTGGTTGAGGAGTGGTTTGGGTTTGTGGTTGAGGAGTTTGGTGAGTATGATAAGAGGAAGGACACCTGTTCGCATAATGTCTGAATGCCTTGCACTTGTGGCATTGGAAGGAGAAGTTTGATGATATTGGAACTGATGTTGGGAATGATGTTGGGGTTAATACTGAGTTTGGGGATGAAAGAAATGGTTAGGAGAATGATTGGATTGAGGTCTTTGGAATGAATCTAAATAGGAATAATTGGAACTCTTAAGGTGATAATGAAGACAGTGAAAAATTGGATTCCAATGAAATGACATCTTGATCAAACAATAAAGCTTTGGAAAGGGCTTTCCCACGAGGTCGGCCACTTTTTGTGTTTCTGTTCATGATGTGTAGTAGAAGGTAACAATGAATGACCAATGGGAAATAATAAGGGGAATCACAACAGTGTCTGGTACAAACAAAATGAATATAGACAAAAACAATGGCAAAATAAGAATAGTAATATAGTTCAACTGGCATTCAAGACTTTACCAAAAAGGGTAGCGCAAATGACTTCTATTCACTAGCAAGAGCTGCCACGTTGAAACACAGAGGAGTAAGCAATAATTTACACTTGAGGAATTCTTCAGACAACAGTTCGCAAGGGCAGAGAAATAGTAGATGCTGAAACGATACTGGTGGAAACCCTCTACACCATCTGAATCCAGGAATTCTGGAAAGAAAAAGAACAAGTTGGGCTTGACTCAAAACTTGGCAGTAGACACTGCTTGAAAAGTGAAGAAACGAAGTAAACGTAGAAATAGAGAAACAAGCAAACTGAATGAATGCCAAAACCAATTCTGAAAAGAACAGGAGTCAGCAAGAGGTAAGTCACGATGTCGTAGGTCGTTTCCGTAGGCTCCCAACAGAAGACTGAAGGAGTCACCGCTGTCACCAGGTGTGGTGGATTGTCTGGGAAGGACAGTCACTGGTGGAGACAAACCTGTGATAGGCTGCCACCAGAGTATCACTGAACTACTGAACCTTACACAAGCCTGTCCAAAGGCTTCCCTTAACTATCAGTGCTGCTTTTCAAAGCAGAGTAAAGACTGCCTCAGGATTAAGTGTTATTCAAAGCTCATGAAATGTGACACTACTTAGCACATGCACAGACAGGCCTTTTTATAGGCAATCTACCTGCACATGCACAAAGGTGATATAGAACCTGCTGAGTAATGGTGATGGGTAAATGGAGTAGGTGATAATTAGCTAGTTTAGAAAACACAACACTAACACATGCCAATGGTCTAGCATACGTGCAACAGTGTCAATGTCACTATTATTGAATAATGTGGTGAGGCTTCACCACAGTGCCCTGCCACCGGAATTATTCAGTATAATACCGCAGAACTGCCCATAACCCGAGCCACACAAGCAATCTATTCACGCGTGGCCAACTCTCAATTTCTACGCAGATCAATTAACTTTGGCGCCAAAAAAAATCTACCAGTTACCGCGCGAAGCAGGTGGACAAACGGGTCTCTTAGCTATAACATAACTGTAAGTGTACTAGTCTGAGACATCCTTCTATTATACTTGCAGGGTAAGGAATAAAGCTGTACTTGTGAAGCCATTGGAGCACCTCAAAACTCTGTACCAACTCCACACTGACTGGTACCAGCTCCGACAATTCCATCAACCTTGTATTCAGACTCGGCTGTGTATAGACTCCGTCATCATCACTTCAGTTCTTTCAGTCAGGATTGCTATTGCTATATTTTTCAGCCCTATCGCCTACAAGTCGAAATCTTGTGCTGAACTACCCCGCTCCCACTAATGAGCAACCAACTCAAAACAACATTGGGAATACGCCATCACTTTTGCTCGAGGGACTATTTCCAAAGTTCAACGGCCATCTCATGGCTCATTATTGTATTTCTTATTTTTGTTTACAAATGGGCTCTTTTTAGAACTGCCACAAGTCAATTGATTATCTTACCAAATAAATTGCGCGTTCGCTGAGAAAAATGAGCGTGGTAGCTCTTTCGGCCGCTTCGAAATAACTCTTAATAGTAGCCAGTGTGCAGAGCTGTATCTCCGTCCAGGTCTTCATTCTTCATAATTGGCTTGCTGGAGTCCTCTGTTAGTGCCCATTCCACCTGTAGCAACGAAGTAAGCCCACAGTACACAGAAAAGAAAAAATAAAGACACAGCAAAAACAGTCAATTTGCGGTTATGCGCCTCAGTTTCCAGTGGCAGGGTACCCTTAAAGTTGTCGTTAGTGTTTTTTCTTGCATGATTCTTAACCGTTAATCATATCTCAAAACATGTTTTCTATTGTAAGGTCATAACTAGTGCGTTGAAACAAAGCAACGCAAAAAGGCACCGCAAAGATGAGGAAGCCATGAGATCCTGAAAGTTCCTCCCAACCACTATCGAAAACTGGAGCATGCAGGACCTGTGGCTGATCAAGAGAAACTTTATGTCGAGGCCCGATCGTTTCTCCTTTACAAAGATATTCATCATAAGTACTTCATAAATGCTAGTAGATTTCAGTAACTATACAAAATTCCCAAGGTTTCCACTCATAAGCTGGAAGCACTGTATAGCAAAAAGTCTATTTGTTTGTATCAAGCTCACCTTAGTGGCTGATAATATTTTTACAATATATCACTTAATACTCAAGTAATAGTGTTAAGCTAAAATAGTCTTGAAATAAAAGAATTATTAGCTTTGGTGCAATGCATTGTTATATATCATTAAAGATATAATAATATATAAGAAAAAACAAATATTGTAGTTGTGGCGTTTGTAAAAAAATCTTAGACACCCCTCCCCCTCCCTCCTCATTCTAACTTCTGGCAATGATAACTTTAATCACTTCATTTAGTGCAGCCTCTTTACCTCAATACACTGTTCTTTCTGTTTTATATTGCAGTGATTTATAGTAACACTGCTTTGACACTAATTTCTAATAGCTCTGATATATATGCTTGCCCTAATGAAGCAATTCAATTCAAATGTGTGGGCAATGTATTAATACATTATTGGAGAATACTTCCTTATCAAGAACAATTTTACTTGTTTCAATCGGAGAAAGTAGGATCCATACTTTTGTCACATGACCATTCTATTACTACTAATGTAACTTCACATAATCCATTTACTACCACAATGATTGTTCCCTATAATTTAAAAGTAAATGTTACGGAAGTATCCTGTACAGGAGATGGCCTAAAATATTCAATAAATTACAGGGCAATAAAAGGTAAGAATTGTATTGTATTAATGTTTTGCTTATATTTTCCCAAAACTGTACAAAATTTGAACAGGGCTGCAAGGCAAGGGAATGGGATATTCTGAACATGCAGTTGGGCATGCAATGGCATAGAGAAAAAGCAAACTAAATAGGAACAATTTTATTACACTGGTATAAGATGACTTTATCTCACACATTTCATTATAGTAACACTGAAGTGATCATGTAATAGACCCCCAACCACATCAGCGTCCGTTCTAAATGTACACAAGCACAAATTCCCCTGCATCAGTTTTTTCAGTACATTCTTATCCCAACATATCAATGTAAGCTTCACTGGACGTTGCCAACGATGATACCTTTTGATATTAAAATACGAATAATAACGCTTCAAACGTTGATGGGCTAATTTATAATATACACATGTAAAAAATAATTCATTTGCAGAGACATTTGTGACAGTACTTGGGAAAACGAACCAATTGCGTTAAAAATTGAAAAATGAGTTATTTATACCACTGTGTAGAGCACCTCTTATGGACTACTTTGATACCAAGTGTATAGGCAGGCGCTGTGTGCTTCACTAAGTAAGAACGGCAATCTAACCAACTTGAGCACAGTTCTTTCGAGAAAACTGCAATTAAAACTTCTTATTCAATTTCTGGTAACGTTGAATTCCGTAATCTAACCAGAAGTCCGTGTTACGGTTACGTAAGACTTTTATTTGTGCTTGGAAAATGGCTGTGCTCAGCTGAACGGCAGTAAGTTATAGTTTGGGCCGCTTCCGCTTACTTCGTTTATGGGGGAGGCCCTACTCAGTTTAAACCATACATTGTGTAAGGGTACTAGACAAGTATGGCTTTAAGTAGCACTAGATGAGTATAGACATAGTTTTGCAGGCTGTTGTGGGGCCTCCCTCCAGAGTGAGGAAGAAGTAAAGAAGATCAGGAAGAAAGAAGATTATTACTTTTGTGTCATGTCATTTGTTGAGTTTTGTGTCATTGTAGATTCCCGCTATGGTAAAGGGTCGATCGCAGTTGGGCCTGTCTGCTCATGCGCGGTGGACTCAGTGTTGAACATTATTATGTGCGTGTGTCTCGTGTTTGCTCGGTCTGTCTTTTATTTTATTTTGTGCTAGCTGTGTCCCTGACCAGTGCATAGACTTTTAATTAAACTAACTTAAAAGTGCAATTGAGAGCCTACGCATACCTGCGGGATATCAGCCACGCTACGGACTCTGGTGGCGACTACCGACGGGATTCGGTCGAGTAATACTTCGTTTGCGGTTGATTGCAGTTCCGTCCCCCACAGTTGGTGGCAACGGCACTACGAGGAGCATCGTAAAGGCATCTTCCGTGGTGTTCTACTACTCACGACCGTCGAGCGGCTACAAACTGTTCTGTGTTTGGTGTTTTACTTGTTTTCTATTTAACCCTTTCGTTCCCGAATTGTTTGGACGCGCGCGGAAAAATCTAATCTTCTACCGCGGAATAGTGCATTACCGTTTTATTTTTTTAACTCGATGCTGGCTGGGAAAACCCCATAGCAACCATATATCACTAAATAGACCAAGAGTTTGGGATTCCCCTCATTTTTTGATTGAGAAAATTGAATAATATTTAGGCCCCCTACTATTACTTTAAAAAAAAAAAAATATTTCCCAAAAAAATTCCACTTTTCTCATCCATAATAAAAATAAAAAAATAGAAATAATATTGTTTGATGTACTTTATACCAATATTTTATTAGTTCAACAATAAAATGTTGTTTGTTGTGTTTGGTGGTGATTGTGATCATGTAGAAGACATCTATGAGTGTCCAATAGGAACATATCCCATCGGACGTCGAGCTCCACTACAAAACAATTTCATATACACAAAAACACAAACAACAAAGATATTTGTAATACAAACAACAAATTGTTCATGATCCTATATAATTGCAACTTTATGATGTATTGTATGGGGTTTCATACAGGATTTTTGTTTGGGAGGGTGGGGGGGTGGGGCTCCGAGTGTACTTCGCCAGGTCCGTCATCTTCTCCTTCATCACTGGAAGACTCTGCTCCTGTTGCCTCATCTGAGTCCTCTTCACAATCCCTCTTCACAATCGGGTCGGTGACTGCATACACATCTGGTCCTAGTAGTACATTCTGGCAAAAAAAATTAAATTTTTTTTGAAAATTTGAAATTGATCAACAAACCACAACCCACTTTCAAATCTCAAAACTCAATGAAATATATATATATTATAGCTAAACAGCTTTCTCTATCTCAATATAGCTATAAATAAGTCCTTTCCACAACAGAAGCTTGCTAGTTTTCAAGAGAAAGACAAGCTTACATCGATCATCTTCTTGACTTCCATTGTCAGTGTCAGAGTTGACGGGTCTGGTCCCCAACCCTGATACAGGGCCTCCTATAGCCCTAGATGTCGTCTCCCTCTTCTCCGCTTGATCCTGAGTCGCTAGAGTCAGTATCAAGCAAGTCTAAAACTTCCACAGCACTGTAACTGGTAGACGCCATTTTTCCAAATTGACTTTGAAAAAAAAATTTATTTTTGCATAGTTACCTGGATCACACGACACGCTCACTTTTTTCCTATGATGTAATAAGCATTACCTAAGACTGTACGTAATGGGGAGGCCCCCAGTTGAACTGGCGATTTTATAAAAAAAAAAGAAGACAGTAAGTCAAACCGCAAAGTCTTGGTCGGCAAAGAAGCGGTTGTTTCAATGTGTTATGGAAGGCTACTGGGCTCAAGCAATTTTTCGCTGCTTCTACAAAGCTCTGGAGATGACTGGATCCATAAATGAAGTTGCTGTGAAGAAGGTAACTTTTTTTAAAATTCGACGGAGAACCGATGTTGTTTTTTTTTGCCGAGGAAGAAATAAACGCAACTGCTGTGAGGTACTGTCGAAGCAGCCCTGGCTGAAAGCTATTTTAGATGCTTCTCCAATGCATTCGGCACCTGTGTATGCAATCTGAAGGTTCTAGCTATAAAGTAACTATTTTTTAAAATTCGGAGAAGTCAACCGGTCTTCACCCGCTTTTAAGCGGGATTGGGAACGAAAGGGTTAACGCCCGTGTTATGTGTTTAATTTTTGTAAATTTTTTGTGTTTCTGTAGGCTTCCGAAGTCTCTTGTGTTCTGGGCTGCTAACGGACTCTCTGACCCGCAGGCCTCCGCCAACAGTCTCTCAGCACATTTTTTCTCCATTGGCACTGAAAACAAAACTTTCTGACACAACATCCCTGCAAGGCAACAGCTACTTTCTTAAGGAACTTCTTCCCCAACACATCAATCTCTACCTCAGCCATCCTCGTCTCTACCGGGACTCCTGTAGCACCCAGTATCTCTACTGTATCAGGAAGTAACTGGGACTCATACACCAGATTGCCAGGCACAATGGTAATCTCCGCTCCAGTGTCAACCACAAACTGGGACTCAAAGCCATTCACTTTTCCATCAACGGAGTGACCATCAGACTTGACAGCCACCAAGTTGCATGTCTTAGGCTTGTCTCCACCCCTGATCCCAAGACTCTTAGTTGAACTTGTGGCACTCCTGCTACCACTGTTACCACTACTATTACTACTGCCACCATTATCCTTATCTCTTCTCTTGGGGCAGTCAGGAGACTTATGACCTTGCTGGTTACTTGTATAGCACACCACCTTAAAACCATCATTAAATCTTGTCCTGCACTCAAAACCCTTGTGGCCATAACCGTTACAACGAAAACACCGCCCTACTGACTTGTCCTCTCTCCTAGGACCCCTTAACTGTCCTCTTGACTGCACGTTAGTAGTTTTTAATTTTGTTGCCACCTCTTACAAATCTGAATACTCTGTTTACTATCAATGAGCCCTTGCTCTGTTAAGGGTAGCACTAGCCTAAATATTGCTTTCATCAGAAACAGGGCTAACTGATCCTTGTCTTTAGCATTCATTGCAAACCGGTCCACAAGCATCTTGACATGTCTATACCTCTCAACTCGATCCATATTCTTAGTTTCGTCCTCTAAATCAACAAATAGTTTAATTTCAACCTCTCTCTGGCTCAATCCCACTTTCTCCAACAATCTCGCCTTCAACTTCTCATACGTACAAGCACCACTACCCATCAGATCCAACACACTCTCTTTAGTTTTCGAGGGTAACTTCGATATCAAGATATGCCTGTACTCACTCTTGTTCACACCAATATCCTTCAACTCAGCCTCAAACGCCAACAAAAAGTGACTAATGTTCGACCCCTCTCTATACGAGAGGATGTGATCTACCATCCGACCCTTATCTAGGACCGTATTTCTCCTAGAATCTCTCTCTTCCTTCATACCCGACAACAACCCTTGTACTAACATCAGCATTTTGTCTACTTTATCATCACTTGTAATACCACGCTCTGAAGTTTCTAACAAATTATCATCCTCTAAAGTAACACTTTCTCTTCTTATCCTACTTCCTCCCTCGTGGATGTTGACGAGAGCGCGGTACGATAGAGCTTGTAAGCGTTCAGGTGGCTATAGTGAGGCAAGTGCAAGTGCTGGTGAGGGTGTGGATTCAGTTAGTAATAGAGCTGATATTACTGAGTCTGGGATTGGTGGTAGTGTAGTGAGAATGAACCGTGAAGGAGTTGACTGGGAGATTGGGTGAAGGTGTCTCTGAGGCTGATGGAGAACAAGAATGAAATTGGGGAGCAGTCTGAAGGTTGTGAACTACGGGCTGCTAATGCTGTCACTCGTTCCATGAGTGAAAGAGAGTTAGCTGAGAAAGCTTCAGAGGAGATCAGGGAACAGGAAGGTTCAGTGCCTGTGTCCTTGGAAGAGATAGACAATATTGCTGGTGAGCAAGTGTCTGTTGAGAGTGCTGTCGAGGCTGCAGTGTTGGATAGTACTGAGGTGGCTAGTGAATGTACAGGTGTTGGGGAGTCAGTAGGTTCTGCTGAGGTTGTCTCAGAGTGGTCTGTAGTTGAGGCAGATGGAGATGTGGAGTGTGCATCGGTAGATGAGGCCAATGAAGGTGAAGTTGAGCCAGTAGACCTAAGCTGCCCGGTGTTGGTTGATGTCGATAATTTGGAAAAGCTGAAAAGAGAGACTGCGGAAGATGGAACTTTGCGGCATTGTAGAGAATTGGCGAATGATGGTAAGATGGGTTGCTGTTCCATCGACTAGTGGATGAAGTGTTAGGAGCTCGGGAAAGATTGGTGTTGCCTAAAGTGAGAAGAGATGCAGTGCTGAGGCTGGCACATGATCAGATGGGTCATGTGGGTGGCAAGAAGATGAGAGAGTTAGTGAATTCGAGGTTTACTTGGCCAGGGCTGGGTGCTGATATTGATGCATATTGTAGTTCCTGTGAGTTGTGTTTGAAAGTACAAAGCTGGTAACAGGAAGGTGCAGATGGTGGAGAGACCTATCATCTCAGAGCCGTTCGAAAGTGTAGTGGTAGACATAGTGGGCCCACTTCCCAAGGGCAAGGGTGGTGCTCGGTTTGTTCTTACTTTGGTTTGTTTGGCGAGCAGGTGGCCTGAGGCGGTTGCTATGAGGACATGTATGGCTGCGGAGGTTGCAGAAGGGTTGATAGCAATGTTCTCGAGGTCAGGTTTTCCCTTGAAGATATTGAGCGACAGGGGTAGTGTATTTATTGGAAAGGTGTTGAAGAGAGTGTATGAGATCCTGGGGATTGATAGCATACAGACATCCCCTTATAGGCCACAAGGGAATGGTATTGTTGAGCGGTTTCATGGCACGCTCAAGCCCATGTTGACTAAGGCGGTGACTAACGGAGTTGATTGGGTCACTTTCCTGCCAATGGCTCTCTTTGCCATTCGGCAGGTTGTGAATAGTGATACTGGTTTCTCACCTCATGAGTTGGTGTTTGGTAGGCGGATGAGAGGTCCATTGGATTTGTTGTATGCTGGTTGGGTTTGTGACTGTTATAAGGAAGTTGAAGTTAGTAAGTGGGTCATGTCATTGCAGGAGAGGTTGAAATTGTTGCATGAAGTAGCAGTGGCGAGTGCAAGTATTGCAACTGCTGCGAGAATGAAGAGTTTTAACAAGTCTAAGTCATTGAGGGAATTGAACGTGGGTGATAAGGTCTTGTTGAGGATTCCTGGATTGCATGCAGCATTGGAGGCTTCCTGGGAAGGTCCCTATGAGGTGGTGGAGAAAGTATCAAGAGTTAATTATAGAGTGTGTAAAGAAGGTGGGAAGAAGAGTAAAATAGTTCACATCAACAACACAAAGAGGTATAAGAGCAGAGGAGTGGGTGTAAATGCAGTGTGTGTAGTGGCGGAGGAGAATAAGGAGATGTGTGATATGTGGGATAAGAAATGTGTGTTGGAGGATGAGAAATATGATGATTATTGCGAGAAGAGTCTGCAGAGAGTGTTGAGATTGGAAGGTTATTTCAGCGAATGTCCAGGTTTATGTACATTGGGGGAGTGTGTTATTGAGGTCAAGGAGGGTTGTGATGTTGTCAACTTGCCACCTCATCAGGTACCTATGCATATAAGGGGTGCGGTGAATGAAGAAGTGAAGAAGTTGTTGAGTTTGGGTATCATTGTGGAGAGTAGCTCGGAGTGGTGCAGTCCGGTGGTTCCAGTGAGGAAGAAAGATGGTGGGATCAGGTTGTGTGTGGATTTTCGAGAGTTAAACAAGGTTACCCCACTTAGGAGGTATTGGCTTCCCTCATTGTCGGAGATTCTAGATAAGGTGGGCAGGAGTGGAGCGGTATCCAAGCTGGATCTGACGGCAGGCTTTCATCAGGTCAAGTTAGCAGAGAATAGCCAAGAATTGACTTCTTTCGTATGTCCAGCAGGGAGGTTTAAGTTTGTCCAAATGCCCCGGCAGTGTTTCAGGCTATTTTGGAGGAGGTTTTGAGGCCAGTGGCCGACGTGTGTTCTAATTACATTGATGATGTAATTGTTTTTAGTGAATGTTGGCGAGATCATTTGAGGGATATTGCAAGAGTTATAGAGTGTTTGGGTGAAGCTGGTCTTAAAGTGAAGCTGAAGAAATGTGAGTTTGGGAGAAAGTATATGACAAATCTAGGACATCAAGTTGGTAGTGGTAAGGTGGCTGTGCCAGAGATGAGAGTTAAAGCGATGGCTGAATATGGGAGGCCCAAGACCAAGAAGCAGCTAAGGTCTTTTCTTGGCTCGGTTGGGTACTACAGGGCTTTTGTCCGTGGTTTTGCTGGGTTGTCAGGGAAGCTTACTCCAGCCGTGTCTCTGTCAGCTCCACAGAGGGTCCGGTGGACACAGGAGATGGACGAAGCCTTCCAAAGTTTACGTAAGTGTTTATGTTCACGTGTTGTGTTAAATGTTCCATGTGCAAAAGATTGTTTTGTGTTGTATACGGATGCGTCAGGTGGAGGAGTCGGTGCGTGTTTACATGTTTGTAGAAAAGAGGAGGAGTTGCCTGTGGCTTTCTTCAGTAGACAGCTAAGAGGTGCCGAGAAGTCATACTCCGTCACCGAGTTGGAAGCTCTAGCCATTGTTGCAGCAGTGCTGCATTTTGACTTTTACTTATATGGTGTGGCTGTGGTAGTCTATACAGATCATCGTGCTTGCACGTCACTTCTGTCCAGCAGGCAGCTGAATAAGCGTCTCAAGCGATTTGCCCTTAAACTACAGGACCGTGAACTCGATATCAGATACAGGCCTGGCAAGACTAATGGCAACGCTGACGGACTTAGTCGTCAGGACTGGGATGAAGATGAGCTCGATTTTGAGTCAGAGGTCGTCCTGGGTTATCAGACTTCACCTACAGGCGAAGTCTTAGCCGGGGGAGATGTGGGGCCGTAAAGAAGATCAGGAAGAAAGAAGATTATTACTTTTGTGTCATGTCATTTGTTGAGTTTTGTGTCATTGTAGATTCCCGCTATGGTAAAGGGTCGATCGCAGTTGGGCCTGTCTGCTCATGCGCGGTGGACTCAGTGTTGAACATTATTATGTGCGTGTGTCTCGTGTTTGCTCAGTCTGTCTTTTATTTTATTTTGTGCTAGCTGTGTCCCTGACCAGTGCATAGACTTTTAATTAAACTAACTTAAAAGTGCAATTGAGAGCCTACGCGTACCTGCGGGATATCAGCCACGCTACGGACTCTGGTGGCGACTACCGACGGGATTCGGTCGACTAATACTTCGTTTGCGGTTGATTGCAGTTCCGTCCCCCACAGCTGTTTTGTGCTTCTTTTTTTCTTTTTTTTCCGTTTCCAACAGTTTGATAGTTACAGTAAGTCATGGTAACTGTAATACAGTCACTCTTTTAGAAACGATCAACTAGCTTGGTTTGTTACTTCACTGGCTAGCTAAGATTAGGAATATATCTGTCTTAAGTGTGTCATCCCAGAGACCACCAAAGTGTGGAGCTCTGGGTGGGATCATCTTCCACTCGATAGAATGTCGGGTTGAGAAGTGGTGGATGGCTTCTCGAGTGTGAGCTTCTGCAACTCCCGGATCTCCTCCCGGGCCCCGAGGAAGTTCGTCCCGTTGTCGGAGTAGATGACAGACGGGGATCCTCGGCGAGAGACGAACCTTTCTAGGGTGGCTAGGAAGTCCGTGGTTGACAGAGAAGCAGTAAGGTCTAAGTGCACAGCTTTGGTCACCATGCACACAAACACCACAGCGTAGGTCTTTATGAAGGAAGGTTTTCTCGTATGACCGACACGGAGCACGAACGGTCCAGCGAAATCCACGCCAGCATGGGAGAAGGGTGGAGCTGGGGTAGTGCGGACAGAGGGAAGGAGTCCCATGGAGTGTGCCAGAGGCTTGGCATACGCCCTCTGGCAGGTGGTACACAATCTGGAGATACGTTTAAGACAGGAGCGGAGAGAGGGAATGAGGAAAGAATGGGACACAATAGAATGCATGGCAGAGACGCCAGCATGTGAATATGCAATGTGGAGGGATCGGAGGAGGAGGTGGGTAAGTTCTGAGCCTTTGGGCAGGACCGTCAGAGTAGTGGGTGAGGATGGGGACTCTGGATCTCTGATCCTGGTGGCAGCAAGGAGATGGCCATGGCTGGAGATGGAGAGCTGGAATTTGTACAGCTGGTGAGACTTGGGCAGGGACACTGAGTTCTTGACGGCTGGGAAGACGTCGTGGTAGAACTCGGATTGTGCCAGACGATAAACCAAGGACTTGGCTTTCACGACTTCCTCGTAGGAGAGAGGACCTGAGATACGGGAGTCTGTACTGGCTTTGCAGTTGTGATGGAACCTGCAAACATAAGCACAGACACGCACAAGGTGGAAGAAGTCTGAGAACCTCTTCCAGAGATCCTTGATGAAGGACAAGACGGCTGGAGTTGGAGTGGACGGTAGTCGAATGGTTGCGACCAGGGCTGGAACGACGGGTTTGGAAAGTTTGGTGGCTGGCCACTGACTCGGAGGCAAGGAGAGCCATGGAGGACCTGACCACCAGAGTGCTGACGTGGCCAGGTCCGGAGCACGGACTCCCCTGCTAGCCAAGTCAGGACGGAGGAATGGACAGAATGGAGATGTGGAGGGTGTCTTGGGCGACGTTCCAATGGACTCTGAGGGCTTTGGGAGACATGGAGGGTGTTGGAATTTGGAGAGACGAGGATTCGTCATGGAGTGAGGCAGGGATTGTGGAGAGCAGGTCGGACGAGTTGCTGCGCCACTTCCTCAGAACCATACCCGCTTTGAAGAGCAGGTCTGACAACTCTCTTTGGAGACAGCTGGCAGCATCCACGGACTCGGCTCCTGCTAAGAAGTCCACGTAGAAGTTGTGAGTGATGGCGTGAGCAGCAGATGGATGGGAAGAGGAGTGGAGAGAAGCGAGGGTGTGTAGGACCTGGGTGGCTAGAAACGGAGAGCTCTTCACCCCAAAGGTGAGTCGATCCATACGGCAGTCGACAATTTTGCCGGCAGCATCTCTCATCACGAACCGATGGAAGTCCTTCTCGGTGGGGTTCAGGAGGATCTCTCTAAACATTTTAGAGATGTCGGCAGACATGGCTATTGGAAATTTCCTGAATCGGAGAAGAATGTCAGTGAGGGGAGGGTAGAGGTTAGGTCCTGGTAGCAGGGTATCGTTGAGAGAGAAGGTGGAGGAGGTCCTGGCAGAGGCATCGAAGACGGCACGAACCTTGGTCGTGGTCGAGCTATCCTTGAATACCCCGTGCACAGGGAGGTAAAAGTGGGGGTCTGGAGGTCGAAGTTGATGGCTGGGGACGATGTGTGCATGTCCGAGGTCCACGTATTCTCGGACAGCAGACTGGAAGGCTTCTAGCTTTCCTTTTCGGGTGAGACTCTTCTCATTCTGGAGAAGTCTGGAAACGGCCTGGCGACGAGATTCACCAAGTCGTGGGGGTGATGAAACTCTGGGATGGGAGACGGAGAAGCGCCCATCGCGAAGGGAGTAGGACTTGTGGAAATCGTCGATCACTCGCTGGTCCTCGGGAGACATCTTGGGTGACTCGGGTACCCTGTCGAGTTCCCACAGTTTGGATAGGTCTTCTTGGAGATCTGTAGGAGGTATGGTGGCGACTAGGGCAAGTGGGGATTCGGAGGACTGGAGCTGACCGCTGAGGCAAAGACCCAGTTGAGTGGGCAGGGCAGACAAGCCTTGGATTTGGAAGGCAGGTCCAGTAAACATCTGGAGACAGTCGTGGACTCCCAGCAGAATGTCTACACTACCGCCCAGCTTGGGATCTGCGAGACGGTAGGTTCGGAAGGCAGGAAGGGCCAGGATCTCGGATGAGTTGGAGGGAATCTGGAGTTTGGGTAACTCAGAGACAACAGCAAAACGAATTGGTTGAGATACATACTGACCGTCACTAGACGTAATGGATGTGGTGACTGCGAACTTACAGTGACCTTCACCTGTGGTTCCCGTGACTTGCAAAGGCTGGAAGGTCCTCTTCAAGCATAGGGCAGATGCGGCAGCTTCAGTGATGAAGGAGATGGCTGCACCAGTGTCTAGGATGGCTTTGGCGTGGTAGATGTTTCCTTCATGTTGGATGTTGACTAAGGCAGTCAGCAGAGATCTCAAGGTCGGAGCATTGGTTGCAGCTGTCATGGAGGCAACGGGGTCGGTGTCTGGAGGGGCAGACGGATTGGTTAGAGTGGAAGACGAGGTAGATTCTCGGTGGAGCAGGGTGTGGTGTCTTCCGTTGCACGTCTTACAGGAGAACCGTCCTGGACAGGCACGATATCCGTGTGCAGATGAGAAACAATTCATACAAAGCTTGTGCTTCTTCACTAGCTCTGTGCGGGTGTCGACGTTGAGGCTTCGGAAGCTCTCACATCTCACTAGTCCATGCTGCTGGCCACAAGCATGGCAGCTCAGGAGAGTCTTCTTACTGGGAATTGTTTGGTGAGTGTGGAGGTTTGGAATGCTGAGGGTTGGATGGAGCTGAAGATGGATGATGGTGGTGGCTGGGTGGTCCTGGAAACGAGTGGCGGCTGGAAGGGCTTGGGAACTTCGTCATCCACTTCTTCACGAACGCGGTGACGTCTTCCATGTGTGGAACCTTGTCACTGTCTGCAGTTCTCAACCACTCATCCCTGCAGCTGTCGTTCATACGGCTGACAGCAAGGATAGCAAGGAATGCTGAGAGACTGCCATCTGTAGAAGAACAGAACCTTTTCCAGGGAAGGATGAAGTTGTCATGGAAGGAGGAGAGGGAATGGTGGTCGAAATCCATCTTGGAGGAGGACAGGATCCTCTGAACGAGGATAGGCCCAACTACAGCCGGAGAGCCATAGATGGCCTTGAGTTCTCCCAGCATCTCTTCCAGTGGGGTGGAAGCAGATGGGAGGTTATCCAAAATTCTCCTGGCTCGGTCGGGCTTGACTGAGCTGCGGAGGAGGCCGCGGAGCTCCATGGGAGAGAACCCCTTGGCACGCGTTCTCAGAGCTAAAAATAACATGCGGACATCGGTCAATTACCGTACAAAACTTGATTTGGACCGTACAATCCATGATATGCATGGTCATTGTGTCCGGCCAAAATATGTTGCATCACAAAGAACCAGAAATAAAGTTTTCTCACTCGCTGGGAAAACGCGATACGCGACACAGGCGCCTGGAAGCAATAATTAAGTCGGTCGCGTGATCCTTCCGATTGTGCTGAATCAGCAATTTCGTTTCTTCAGAAATTGGGAGTCCGTATTGCGTGCGCGGAGTCGTGTTACCTTTCCCTCGAGTTTTCTGCGGTATTCTTCGGATTTAGCTGCTTGTATGGTTGTGTCCAAGAAATCTACCATCTCTTCGGTAAGTTTATTTCCTGTTGTCTGCAAAAAAAAACTTGCTATTAGCTGCAGCTTCTTTTGTAGCTTGTGCTTGTTATCAATGAAGCGCTACTCCTCCAAAGATACTGAAGCTAGACCTGGACCTTCTAAGAGAAGGTGTGTTTCTCACTCAACATTTAAAAAGTGGCAAAATGAGCTGGACAAAGAGTTTCAGGCTATGTCTTGGCTTGATTGTGAGGTGTCTGGGGCCAAAATAACAAAGCTTGCTTGCAAAATTTGTAGAAAGTTTGAAACTAAAATTGTTGGCAGGAGAAACTATAGCAACAAATGGGTTGTTGGGGCGGAGTCAGTGCGCATTAGCAACATTAAAGATCATGCCAAGACAGACCAACATGCTCATGCAATGATGCTTCTTAAAAAAGAGCATGCAAAAGCTGCCGGTCTTGGGCCATGCTCATACGCTCCCATTGCTAAAGCCCTCTATGAATTACCTGAAGATGCAAAAGCAAGTCTCAGGAAAAAATTTGATATAGCGCACTTTGTTGCTACTGAGAAGCTTTCCTTTAATAAATACTCTAAGATATGTGAATTAGAGGCGCACCATGGTGTCAACATTGGGTCAACCTACGTCAATGAAGTAGCGGGAAAAACTTTCTGTCACTACATTGCAGAAACTAAAAGGAAAGAGTTGTTGACGTGTCTTACTCAGGCTCAATATTTCTCATTGCTGATGGATGGTTCAACAGATGTTGCTAATGTTGATGATGAGATTTTTCTTGTATTGTGGTGCGACAATAATTGTAATGAGAAAGTGAAAACAAAAATGAATTTTTTTTCAGTTGCTAGACCTAAGGAAGTGAGCGGGCAAGGGTTATTTGATTGTATGGAATGTGCTTTGACCAAACTTGGTGTTTCTGGAATCAATAGTGAGGCTTGTAAGCACTTGATTGGGATTGGAACTGATGGGGCTTCTGCCAATATTGCTGCAGCTGGAGTTAAGGGGCTAGTTGAAGATAAGGTTCCATGGATCTTCTGGATGTGGTGCTTAGCACATAGGGTGGAGTTAGCAATAAAAAATGCTCTCTCACAGACATCTTTTAGTCTTGTAGATGAAATGCTGCTAAGACTGTACTACATTTATGAGAAGTCCCCTAAAAAGTGTAGGCAACTGGTTGAAATAGTGAATGATCTTAGAGATTGCTTGACACTGGATGACAAGGGAATTAAGCCTGTGCGTGCAAGTGGTTCATGGTGGGTGACCCATAAACTTAATGCAATGAAACGTGTGATCTCAAAGTACGGTGCATACACTAGCCACTTGACAGCTCTATCTGAAGATCATTCGGTTAACTCAGATAACAGGGCCAAGCTGAAAGGATATTGCCGGAAGTGGAGTGATGCCAAATACCTGCTTGGTTGTGCGTTCTTTGTTGATTTGCTGTCTCCTTGTGCCATAACTTCCAAACAACTCCAGAGTGATGACTTGGATGTTCTTGCAGCCTTCATGAGTATTTTAAAAACTGTAAAAGAAATAAAAAAGCTCAGATCTCTGTCTTTAGAAAAATGGCCAACCTACTCATCAATTCTGAAGAACATTAATATTGAAAATGGGGAAAAAACTTACCAGTGTCAGGCTTTGCGCAATTATGACAGTGCTACTGATCATTTCATGTCTCAGCACAAGCAGCTGTGCCTTGCTATTCTGAGCACCTAAAGTCACGACTAGCATGGTCAGACTTGCAGATAGTTCATGATGTCATTTTTGTATTAGCGACTCAAGGTTGGGAGAAAATACTATCTACTGAAGAAAGACCAGCTGGTGAGAGCAGTACTTCTCCAATGGACGCTGTTACTAGGCTTGGATTACGATTTAAAGACCCTCTTGAATCTAATGGAGTTGATTTAGCAAATTTGATTCTTGAGTTTAGTGACATGGTGGCATATGCTAATCAGTTTATTAGTCTTGCAACAATGGACTATCAATCAGTGTGGTGGAGGCTCTTTCATGCTCCCAATGCAGCTAGCTGGTCCAACATCCTACAGCTAGTCCAATTGCTGTTTACACTTCCAGTATCAAATGGAAAACTGGAGAGAGTGTTTTCTACGCTTAAGTTGATTAAGGTGGATAAAAGATCATCAATGAGCAATGACCTACTAGATGATCTAATGATGATTAACACTGACCCCGTTCCTATAAAACAGTTTAATCCCGATCAGAGCATTAGTCTATGGTGGAAGGATAAGAAAAGACGGCCCAATCAGAACCCCAGAAAGGGAGATGCTGAATCTGTTCCTGGACCTAGTGGCAGTGCTGTTCTTGCGGACATGTCAGGCCAAAGCAGTGATGAGGATACAGATGAAGTACTCCAGCAGTGGGACGACTGGACTGGCACTACTAGTTAACTATTCTTAACAACTATCACTAACTCACTTAACCATGATTATTTTGATTATTTAGTTCATCATTATTTAACCATACTCTGACCAGTTTAGTAATAACAATAATTTGAATTGTAATGAGTTGACCACTCAAAATAAGTCAATGTCCAGGCAAACTTTGATTTGTTCAGACAAATTGTCCAGACAATTTTTGAGTGTTATTTTTAGGTCTGCGTTCTGGTCGTTGACAGGAACAGTGTTTCGAACTGTTCCCAGTTCTCGGGAGAACCATCAAAGGAGGGTAGATCTATCTTGAGGGAGGCATGGGAGTGGGAAGGTTCGGCGGCTGGAGTAACCGGTACAGCTGCGGAGGCAGTTGTAGGGACATCAGTACCTCGGAGGATGGTCTTGAGTTTTCTGGATTTTTCTTTAAGATCCCCCACAGTCTTTTCTAACTCAGAGATAGCTCTGACGTGAGTGCGGGCGGATGCTACAAGATGTGCAGCACGGCTGGTGAGCTCAGAAGCTATCTTGCGAAAGCTTGTGGAGGCTGGATTTGGGTCTTCTAGCTCTTCTGCCATCTCTATGCAGAGAGTTTGGCACTCAGCCCACAACTTCCTTGCTTCAAGCAGTGAAGTAAGTTGATTTCTGATGGCTTGGAATTCTTCTTCGTGTCTCTCGGTGATGGCTTCGTCATCTCCCTCGAGATCGGGGTGGTCAGCAATGTAGGCCGTGATCGAGTCGCAAAGATTGTGATAGTCACGAATGTGGCTCTTGAGGTCAGATCTGAGTTCCTCAATTACGGCTATGGAGTAAGCTTCCGGGGGGCAAGCTTGGTGGGTCTGAAGGGCGGTCTTGATCCGGGTGATCATACCTTTCTTGGTTGAACGCCTCTTGCGTTCAAGGGCAATGGTTTGCTCTTCTTCGGTCGACATGAAGAGACTGGAGTCGGGTTGGAGGATGGATAGGAAAGGTGTCGGTTGACAATTGGCTGGAGTTGACTGTATGGTAAAGTGTCGTTGATCCGGCTCGAAGGACCAAATGTGGGGGCGCCTGGCTCTCACTCTCGCAAGGGATAGGCTTAGCTCAAGTCAGGCACACACCCACAGAGACGGCGGTGATCACTTACTGAGGCGCAGCCTAGTAACGCGAGTGTCTGAGTCCGATGGCGGAAGCTTTCAGACTCAGATTCACGTAGCCGCAAAAGAGCGCACGAGACCCAAGGGGTAACTCAGGTTTCAGCAGAGGTGAACAACAATAATTATAAAGTTAAGAGTACAAGAAATAGGACACAGCACAGTGCGGGGTGGTATGGTTATAGGAAATACATGAATATGATTAAATGAACTGAGTTCGTAGGATGGAAAAGGGATGTCATAGGGGAAATGGATAGGCATGGAAATGTACAAGTCCGTATGCACAAAATAATCTTGATATGTTATGAAACTTGTCTGGGGATCTTTGGGAATCCCAGACACCTGTCCTTGATGGATTAGCAGGATTCCTCTTTTGCAGAAGAGCAGCAGCAATCTCTTCAGTGATCAATATCGGTGGAGCAATCCATCACAGCCCTGGCAGTGATTTGTCTGTTGTCACAATGAATGGAGACAATTGCAGAATGCATTATTCCACCCTTTAGTCCTTCTTCTTCAGGTGCAGGTGAAATTTCACTGATCAAGGAAACTCCAGTTGCTGCAGGTTGCTTCTCTTTGCCTGGCTTGTGCAATAGATAACTGTGCTTTTCCTTGCAATTAGAGCAGGTATAGGATGAAGTACCGTCATCTACTTGGTGAGAGAAATGGAAACAATTGATACACCTTTTATTATTAGTAAGAAAATCCCATTCTGTTGAATTGAAAATTCCAAAATCTTTTTGCATTTGAACAGAGGGTGTGCAGCTTCATTGCACATTTGACAATTTTTGTTTTTCTTGTTGGCAGGTTTCTTTGATGATTTGCGGTCACTGCCTGCTGCTGCATGAGAAAATGATGTAGCTGCTGATGAATTATTGTGTTTCTTTTTGTCATGTTGACCATGATTGTTGACATATTTCTTCTTGGGCAAATTATGGGCCAGAGGGGTGATAAATTCATTGAGTTTATCAAGTGATAGAAGTTCTTCTTTGCCCAACTGATTTGTCCACTCAGTCTGTAGTTCAGGGTCAAAATCTCTGATGATAATTGCAGCCAACAGGTTTTGAATGTTATCACCTCCAATTTGTATCAAATCTTGAGCCAGCCTCTCAGATTTGTCCAGTATCTGCCACATAGACTAGAGCTGGTACTCTTATGATAGTAGACTTCTTTTCTAGCATGTCCTTAGCAGTTGCTAGCAAAGGCTGGCAGCAATCAGTCATCATATTCATTTAGCTTTGTAATGACTGACTCCAGCTCATTCCTGATGAGTTTTCCTTCATTAAAAAATTCCTTTCCTCCTGGATCTCCATTATGCAACCACATGTTTGCTCTAGTTGCAATTTTTCTGTATGCTGTTATGATTGATGTAACAGCCAACATGCTTTCAAATTTAGCAATGGCATTTTCACATACTGCCTCTACTTCACTGTTGGCATTTTCTTCAGATGCAGTTTCTGCCACTGAAGTTCTGATTGAAGAGAGAAACTCTACATAAACAGCATGAGCACTCTCATTGAGTTTTGATTGCTGTCAGCTTGACAGCTAATTCTGTAGCTTTTACTTTTGTAGGGTCACTACTCCCAAGTCTATCATCAGCGTGATCTTTGTTCTTTAGGTAGCTCTTTTGCTGCTTAACTTTTTGTTTCTTCCTTAATTGCAGCTTTGGACATGGTGGTGTCCCCTTCTTCTTCAGCCATTTTTCTTGTTTCACTGGTCACTTTGTAGCTCAAAGGACCATGAAAAGAGTTGTGCACACTTTCTTCTTTGTACACAAATCTTTGGTTTTTACTTTTGACATTACTTTTGCTCACTTTCTTTAGCTCACAAGTTTACTGATTCATTCAAGAGCAGAATACTCACATAGAGCTGAATTGAACAGGGTGTGGGGTCATCAGGATTCTGGCTCCATGATCTCCGTCTCAGAGTTCCAGGTAGCGTCCCCGCTGCTACCAGAGATAATGCACAGGCTGTTGAAGGACATTCCACAGCAAGCTGGTATTCCACCAGTTACGTAGGCGCTCCAAATCTCTCCAGACTCTACTGGAATCAATGTCTTTGTTCAAAGCCTCACTGTACAAATCTGAGGTGGGTGAGACAGGCCACAGTATATAAAACCCTATGTCTTACCCACACTCTCAAATCTGATTGGCCAACAAAACTGACTTACAAAAACCAAATAAGGACATACACACCAATTAATACTTAATACACACAAACACACAAAACTGTCAAATTCGTTCAAAGGCATGTACCTGGCTCTTGCTCCCTCTCACCTCCATCTGGCTGAGTGGGTGTTCCCAATGATGCGGGTTTTAGATTTCTTGTGAAATCTAAACAGTAACAATACAGTAGTTTTTTATGTTGCCTAACTAGGCAGGCTCGCTCGCCATTTGTGCACAATTTTTGTACTTTGACTATCGCATTTTTGTGTTAGTTCGGTGGTTGACCCTGTCCCAAACTTCACTAAACAGAATCCTCTGATTTATCGATCATGTACCACCCTAGAAATTGAATTGTTTACCGTTTAAAATGTAGTTAAAACATGAAAACTTACGGGACTTCCATTTCTATTCGAGTTAGTGGTGGTGGTAAGTTAATGCGCTCTTTGTCACAGTTATAAGCCGTACGCAACAGTATTTACTTGAAAATGCATTGTCCACTAGACTAACTACGGAGGTAAGTCTCGTGTAGGTATATGTGCAGATGTGTCCAAGCATTGTGCGTTACAGCCACTACTTAGCTAAAGAATATATCACAAAGGAAACATTTAAATAACACATAATATTGTTTTGTTGTTTTTTCCCTTCAATTCAAACAGTTGCAACGAGTTGTTACTATGGCACTGAAATCCCTTTACCGTGTATGCGTAATTAAAAACTCAACCTTATTTTCAATAGCTTCAGTGTTAGAAGTCAAAATCATTCATATAATAATAGTATACTCTTTAGGCTCACTCACCATTTGTGCTCAAGCACATCACTAGTACAGTAAATCATCAGTTATCCGGCCATCCAAGTTACGGGCACATCCATCTACCGGGCAGGTTGGCAAGCATTATTCGCGTTTTCGCGATTTCAAGTGTGCCCTTATTAGAGAAGACTGTACGTTGCTGACACACCACCTGGAAGTTTACGAGGACCGCTAGTATGGCTTCTTGGACATTATCCAAGAGTTAAAAAAGGCAAGTCACAACCGCTAGTTTCTACTCTCTACAATATTCCAAGTCTACTCTTGGAGACATATGGAAAGATAGAGTGAAAATTGTGTAAGTACTAGTGAATGTTCTTCAGTTATGAAGAAAAGATGCATAGTTAGAGAAGCTGTATTTGCTAAGGTGGACCAAGCTTGCTATGAATGGTTTATGCAGCAGTGCTCTAGAAGTGTTCCAATCACTGGACCTATTTTGAGGGAGATTATTACAAACTGTATCTAAATGCTCATGATGAAAAGTTTAAAGCAACTACAGGATGGCTGACCAAGTTCTTATCTAGGCATGGTATAAGATCAATTTCTTTGCAAAGGGAATCCTTAGTGAGTTTAGCAAAGATCTTTTAGAGTATATGGAGCATGAAGGATACATTCTTAACCGATTACACGCGAATAAACGTAAAACGCGGTCACGGGCGCACGCGAGACACAGAGGATTGATTGCTTGGTGGGAGGGTGATACTAAACGAGAGAAAGAAGACGAACGGTTGAAGATTGCCTCGGGGACAGTATTATCGAACGATAGGGTACGCTCTAGGCTATTGGGAAAGCATAAATTCGACGCTAAGGAGCTGTTCCCGACTTAAAAATAACAAAGTACTCGCACCGTTTGGCAAAAACTTTTATGGCATCACACTGAGGCTCTTAGTAAGCACACTAGTAAGGTTGGAAGTATGGTTTCATGGCTGAAGCAGTTTGCTACTCGATCATAGAGGTAAGAGAAAGTGTTTTTGCACGCATCTGTCTTACAGAATTTGTTGATATTTATTTAGGGTGTGTTTTAATTTGAACTGAGCAATCTGTTATAAATTTTGTGAACAGAGAAGCTTTTTATGGCTTTTGTGCATGAAAACAGGTACATCACAAATAAATGATAGAATATTTGAGTGTATTCAGTTTGGTACTCCAAGGTGTCTTTACTTTTGATGTGCTGGTAGGCTGCATTGTTGACAGAACAGTTGGTGATCTTACCCCAAGTCCAATTGGTCATAGCATAATAGAAGTATAATGTCATAGGGCTCCCTGCAGTCTCACCTGTTGTATAACAATATTTATTATTACTTATTGCTATAAAGAATGTGGTTAAAATTCCTGTAGAAATCGCTATTTCAGAATCATCAATTCCGTTCTCTCGTCAGAGTCCTTGACCATCTAGTAACTGCTACAGTCACTACACCCATCAGTAGTGAAGTCATTCTTGCTGTCATCAAACTCCTCGTCACTACCATCAGAGTTACTGCCATCCTGGTCACTGCCATCCTTGTCACTGCCATGCTCTGCCAGGTCAAGAATATTGTCTTCATCACTAGGATGCTGAAGTGCCAGTGTTCCACTTGCCAAGATAGCTTTCTACTTGTCATATAATGAGCAGTTATAGCTAAAGCAATATTGCTTTGTAAAAAAATATTCTGTGTACCTTTATTATTATTATGAAATATATTTTCAATTTATACTTTATTAGAAAGAAGTCTTATTGTTGTGACAAAATTTACTCAACATTTTCTTATGGCAGTCTATGTATTTTATAAGCCTAAAATATACTTACAACAATATAGAATCGTCTGCAATTGTGATTGGTGGCTTCCTTGACTCCACAAAGCTGTAGGGCAAAGTGGACGCGAAGACGCATTTTCGCGTCCTCCGCGGTTATCGATTTTTCTCAATTGACGCGTATTTGCGTCTTCCGCGATTAATCGGTTAACCAAGTTTTTAATGCAGACGAAATGGGTCTCTCGTGGAAATTAATGCCATATAGGAGCTTAGTTCACAATGGAGAAAAACATGCAAAATTTTAAAAAAACCTAAAGATAGAGTTACACTTATGGTTTGTGCCCATGCAAGTGGATCTTGTTTAAAAATGTAAACATGGATGCCCTGCCAGTTAAATACAGAGGAGGAGCAAGCTCCTGGACATTGGTAAGGCCATTGTGACCACACCCACAACAGCTCCAGACAGGAAGTATATAATTAGCTAGCTATCATATTACAGTAATTGATTCCTCTGTGCTTAGTGTACTTTTTTAATCATGGGTGGTCATACACTACGCCCACGCATAGTACACTCCCGTTGCTATGCAACTCAAGTATTAAGGCCACTAAATAAGGGAAGGTGAAAGGGTCACACTTACCAATTTTGAAGAAAAAAGGATCAACAATCTCCACAAAAAGCCCATCTTTGCCAGAAGTTGCGTCACCTTTGGACCGCCACATCTCCACAAAGGAATTACCTGGGACCCTACTTTTTCAAACATCGCTGAAGTAGCCCCTCTCCACAAAACAACAACGGGCTTTATCGATAATAATTTTACTTTTATAAAAATCTGAAACAAAATCATCCCATTTTTACCATAATATCATATTTTCAAATTTCGTTCTGTAGATTTTTTCATTGTTATGTGATGCCAATTCATGCCAAATATAAATCTATTCCCATTACCTGATACATCACAAGACGGGTCCAAAGTTGTGCTGATGAAAATTTCCATTCGCAATCCATTAGATTTAACCCCGCCCCTCCCAATCTCAATTCAATGTTTGTGTGCGAGTATTGACTAAGAAAAAGTGAGGCACTGCACGCAGAGAAGTGGAAAGAAAAATAAAGAAAAGATAATTGTGTGTGAGTGAATTTTGTGATTGGAGAGTTCTTTTACTGCTAAACAACTCTATGTTGGATGGAGAAGCAGATACTCCACGATCTGAGCTGGCGGTGACGGTGCCCAGGTGCTGTTGGGCTATGAAACAAGGTGCTGCTAGGATTTTTTGCTGCCATCAAGATGGAAGAGTAGCACAATGAAGCAGTTAATGCAGAATACCTGTGAAGTTGTGGAGGTAAGTTTATTTAAAGCTTTCAAAATCTTTTCCCTAAGAACTTTGCTATTGACTCCTTTGTCCTTGAGACTTGAAAGAAAGTCATCTTTGCTGTGCATGTCCCTTAGTTCTCCAAGCTCTGCCACTCCGAGTCCAAGAGTATCCATCCTTATAGCTTGACCAGTTGTCAAGCTGGGTTTTCCTAATGATCTTATTAGAGAAGTTATTCTGGTGTGGGCACGTTTCTGCTGGAGCCACAACTTCATCTCGGTTCTAGGACTACGTATTGTGAGGTTGTCAAGACACTGGACTAGAGAAGGGTGAGTCAAGATACACTCCATAGCAAGGACATCTGGTAAAGCCCAATGTTCTCCTATTAATTGTGTATAGTTAGTATTACGGTAATAATTTTTTTTGTATTACCTTCTATTTCAGTTCCCATCACACTCTTGTGCAATTTCCCCATAGCAAGGGATTTTCCTCGGAGAGTTTCATGACCATCCTTCTTCATCTAAATCAAAGAAAGGTATATATTTAAAATTTTATTTATTTAATTTTAATTTTTATTTATTTAATTTTTAATTTTTATTAATTAAATTTAGCATACCACACAAAGGAGAGGTAGTGAGTCGCTGAAATGAATTTGGTTCCTTTGAAACACTGATATGTCCAATGTACCTCAACTTTCAACCTCCGAGAGTAGGATCGGAAAATCAAACGAAAAGCCATTGTGAGCTAGCAAAACTAGCATTGTGTTTTTAAATGAATGAACATGACAATTCAGATGTTCAGAGACTTACCGGGGTAATGGGGTTGACAGGTAGCATCACTGACCTGCTGAACATTTTCTACCATCCATTTTATAAACAATGGCAGAACAACTGAGAGTGGTTTTTCTGTTCGAAGCAAGGTTTGTGTAATACCAGTTACTCGAGAAACTATAGAATAAATATATTGGATAAATAAAATGCTGTTCCAAATTTCTTAAGTATTATTTTTACTTTACTATTATTACTTTTGTATACCTGCTGCAGGAATATTCCTTGCTGTGCGCACAAGACTGGAAAAAGCTACCCACTAATCAGAAAAGACAATACGGGGTAATATTGCCGCCATGAGCACGTGGAATTGTGAATGGTAAGACTGTTGGAATGTCGCAAGCCTACATTACCAGGAAATACCAAACTTGGCACTGACTGAAGATACTCAACTGGCAATCCTGCTTGTCTAGCAGCAGTTGTGAGACATTCCACCACTGACTGAATATCAACCTGTGTGACAAGGAGAAAAATTAGGTAATTTCATAGGGTGGATGTGTCTTCAATAAAATTTCATTATCACATCTCTGGTGCCATTTAGTAAATCTCTCCCCCCCCCCCCTTTTTTCCACACCCACACCCACATACACAATAACTAAAGCTAAGACACATGTAAATTTGCTTTTTTTCCCCTTCTTTTTACAATGTGGGAATGGGAGGACTTTTTTTGGTTACTTGGGGTGAGGGGTAGGTTATGTGTGTGTGTGTTTGTTTTTGTCTGTGAAGAATTTTTTTTGTGCATGTGTCAGCACCTGATTACACCAATACCACCTGATTACATTGTTTTCACATTAATTTTCACTTTCTCCCAACCAACCCTCATCCTCTCCCCCAAATAATAATTTAATAAATAATAAAGCTCAGACATACATGTAAATGGCATTGCAGTTAGGTGGTTATTATTATTCTTTTTTGTACAATGTGAGAATGGGAGGATTTTTTTTGATAACATGGGGGAGGGGGTTATGTCTCTTTTCTCTCCCCCCTCTCTCTCTCTCCCTGTGTTTTTGTCTGTGAAAATTTTATTTTTTTTGTGTGTGTATCAGCACCAAACACATTGTCTGTTATAAAATTTAATATATTTGTGTGTGTGTGTGTGAATAGTTAGGGGATTTTTTTAAACATTTTGTGTGTTTGTTTGTTTATTGTTTGTGTGTCAGCGCCTATCACACTGCTTTCATATTGATTCTTTACCTCTCTGGACACTTCCCCCCACCCCTCAAAATAATTGAATAAAGAAATAATAAATACAATAGCACTGTTACATATAATAAGTATTACTGACTTATTCAGTGCCTTCATCCTCTATTTGTAGGATGTCAGTCTGACTACAAGTGGATGTCATTTCACAGCTACTATGACTAACAGATGTATCCATTGTTTCACCTGGCAACGGACTGGACAATAGAATGGCATTGTCTTCCATCATGAAGCTGTCAGTTTGAGTAGAAATGGATTCCATGACAATTTCCTCGCCTGCCAGAAAGATGGAATCTGTAGCACCATCACTGTCCATAACTGTACCCTGTTATTATTTTTAATTATATTTTTTTGCATTCATGAAATTTGTATTTTGGGGGTATATATTACTGAATGGAAATCTTCAGCCATTTCTCCACTGTCCAAGGGATCATCAATGTATGCTCCTGAATATCCCATGTTGGTACTCTGAATAGAATATATATTTTTATTTATTTGTTGATTTTATTATTTCATTTTTTTTTTGACGAACCTGCATTGAAATCTGCTCTTCACCAGTTTCCTGGGAGACAGCCTGCACACTTACCCCTGGAGTTTTATTTATGCTCCATATAAACATACAACTGAACACACAACTGTGAATTACCTCCAGCTTCGCAACATCTTTTTGATCTGGCTGCTTTTAATTGAAATTTCCTCTTCAAAGAGTATGTGGGGTTTTTTTTCTCCTACCCATACAGCTGACTATCTGAAGTCTAGATCTTACCTCATCAGTAAGCAGCTACTTTGATGGTCGCTAAATTGAATTGCCACAACTCCGCAAATATTTGCTGCCTCGTGAGTTTAGTGTGAAGTAAGAGTGATTACATAATGCAATAGTAACGCAGTGAAATCATGCATGCGCGTTGCTATGTATGACCACCCTTAAGAGAAAGTACCAAAATGATAACTTGTTTAAGAGAAAGTACCGAACAGTTTAAGTCTGTGCTCAGAGTCACCTACAAATTCATTAGCAATACTAATTAAATCCAAATCATCTGATCATTTCTGCCAACATTGTCCCAAAAGCAAAGTGAAAAGTATTCATCTGTGCTTTTACTCCTTGAATTCTTGCTTTGCTTTCAGGTTCCATTGCTACATCTACTGCCATCTCCCCCGCGATTTTTTATCTGACGTACACTTCACGGACTTAGTCTATTTCAGACTCATTACAAAGTTCAATAGTTCATGTGGTAAAGTTAGTTCATGTGGTAAAGTGACGTGCATGCCGCCCCCACACACAGCATGCAGAGGTCAAAGTTGGTTCGATAAAGTTGGTTGGCTGTTGGTTTAGTGGACATGGCGGTTTTGAAGTTGCGATTTATAAGGAAATGTATTTTCTTGCTGCTGTTGCTGTCCAATCCCTTGTGCTTTTCAGTACAATCTGGAGGCTTGTCTCCAGATCCAGGGAATTGGACTTCACCAGTCATAGAATCTTCTTGAATTCAACAGTGTATTTTTGTAATTTATTTTTCTTTCTGGGCAGTGATACCTCTAATAATTCTGTTTTTCAGGTTAGAATTTTAACAATATTAGTTGGCAAATAGCTTCATATAAATTTATGTCTAGGACTAGCAGAAATAGCAAGGTCTATTGTAATATCTCACTCTACAAGAAGGTATGTTTTTACCATAAAATACATTCCATTTAATAACGAATTTATGGTATAAAGCAGGGTGGTGGTAATTTTAAAGTTAACACACATACTAAATTTTCTACTGCTTCACATCAGCTTTCTATGAAGGTTGTTTCATCTGCAGAGAAAATGCCCACTGTAGATTTGAGTACTGTTTCTGAAATTCCTTCTGAAGCTCAAATTGTCAAGGCAATTAGTATAATTTACAAAGAAAAAGATAAACAACCTCAAAATTATATTTATATGAAGTTTCCTTTTGGGAATTTGTGTTTCAACAAATTAAAAGAGTTAAGATCTTATTATGATCAAGTTCGGTATCAAGATAAAGTTAATGAAGATCAACTATGGTTAAAAAAGGTTAAAAAAATTAGTTCACAACTGCCAATAAATATACACAAGATTGAGGAATACTTAACGAATAATGTCTGGAATTCTAAGCAGCCTTTAGCATCAGATTCTAAAGGTGCTACTATCCAAAGTTTTATAGGAGATCGCTGGCTGTCTAATTATGACATAGACACTTTTTTTGAAATAGTAAATAAAAATTATGATGATATTATAGGCTTTGTTTATAAACCAAGCCAATACATTTATTCATTTGCTGGGGTAAATGAAAAAGTTAATAAGGCAAAATTAAATGGAATTCCAATAAAAAAAGTATTAGTTGCCCTTAATGTTTATCGGACAACTGATGGCACATGCCTGCTAAGTCAGGAAGACAATAGGGGAAATCATTGGTCACTTCTAGTTATAGATATTGAACAAAGTAATTCATATTATGGTGATTCACTTTCTTGGCCTCTTCCAAAAAATTTTAATAAAACAATCATGTCAACTTTTGATCTTCTCTCAAAGGATTTAAAAATAAACATCAACAAATGCCTTGAAAATATATATCATTGCAATAATTCAAATTCAGTAAAGACATTGTCGAAATTTTACCCATCACAAACATGTTCCAACATGTGTGGTGTTATTGTGGTTTGTATGGTTGGAGTATTTTGCGAACTTTGGGAAGAATGGGTCACATGGAATGGTGACGTTCAAATACCCTTGCTAACTAACCCTTCAATTAATAATTTACAGTTACGTTCAATAGCAATGTCTTGGATTCTTGACGAAACAATTGACTCTGGTACTTTTTCTTCAGCTGTTTCAGATAGCTCCAAATTTTTGTCAAATAATGTCTGTTTGGATAAACATACCTGTGAGGAAAAATTAATTCATACAATTGTTGATTCTGACGAAATGAATTTAAAATGCCAAGTGTTGAGAAAAGAGTATTAGCTGACTTACCAGAAGGCTATGTGTACAAAATGCTCAGGGTAGAAAATTAAAAACATGAATTCATACAATTGCTCCTTCAAGATTGAATTAGATTCAGAAGAAAGTATTAAAAAGTGGGTAACTGCATTTAATGAAAAATCTAAGGAGACTATGGTTTATGAAACATGTAGAAGTGGTAAAGGAAAAAAGGTAGTAAAAAATTTTTATTTACGTTGTCATCATAAACAGAGGCAGAGTGGAATGCATACTAAAAGTAATAAAAAATTAAAAACAACACATAAAATTCATAATAACAAGCATACAAATTGTCCAGCCCAGTTAATGCTAACATTGCTTCCTCCTGCAACGAAATTAAATGGATTTTGTGTATCTGTACTTTTAAAACACAATCACAACCATTTGGTACAGGTGGCTGATGCTTTAAGGTTTAGGCCCTTGTCAGAACAATCAAAGAAAGACTATTACGATTTATTTAGTCATGGACACTCACCTGCTACTGCCCATTTGGAATATGAAACTAACTTGATGTATTCTGATAAACCAGATTTGATTGCTGATAGAAACTGCAATCCTAAAGTGAGTGATGTTTATAATTTATTTAACAAGTGGAGGAAGTGTAATATTGGAGTTCGTACAGGTAAGTATTTGTTTGCTGAACTAGAAAAATGTGTAGCTGTATATAATGAAGAATATAATGATATAGGTGGAAAAGCGTTTATACAGCGTTATAGTGATTGCAATGGTAAAGAAGAACCTTTAATATTAGCAGTATGCACTCCACTTTTTTCGAGAGTACATAGGCATATATTACAATCAAAAGAACTAGTTTTTATAGATGCATCCTCCTCTTTTGAAGACTTTAATAATCCTATGTTTGTGGTTTCTACATCCTCAGCAGCTGGAGGTTTACCTTTAGGCATAGTAGTGACTTCAGCAGAAAGTGCTACAGTTATTCATCAAGGAATGACTAAGTTAAGTCAAATGTTTCCAGAAGATGCTTTTTATGGCAGTGGAAGTCCTAAAAAAATTATAATAGACGATTCTATGGCTGAAAGGGATGGATTGAGAAAAACTTGGCACACAGCAGATATACTATTGTGCACGTTTCATTTTCGGAGATGGCTACTAAATGTTAAGCATGGAATTGACTGTGATGAAAGACAAATTTTAATGAATTTAGTTAGAAAGTTAGTGTACGCAAAAACTGAAGCCGAATTAATTACAGAATACAGCCACTTTGAAAATCATCCATTCGTTAAGAATTATAAAAACTTTAACTCATACATTGCCAATTATTAGGTTCGCAGAAAAGAATGGGCTTTGTGTTTTAGAGATGCAGTATACATGAGAGGAATTAATACAAATAACTATGCTGAATCTGGCATTCGAATTTTAAAAGATATTGTTTTTAAAAGAGTTAAGGCATATAATTTAATACAACTATTTAATTTTATAACTATTACTTTTGATATGTACTATAAACGAAGATTGTTAGCCATAGCATACAATAGAATGGATAGATATATAGCTTTGAGATATAAAGGCTTAGGTGCATTGGAAGTACCTGGTAACAACATTAAGGAGTCCACTACAAAAAGTATATATTTAGTTAAAAGTACTCATTATAAAGATAGAGTTTATGAAATTAATACAACAGTTTGGACTTGCACATGTAGTATAAGTTTAACTGGATATCCATCAGGAGAGCCATGTAAACATCAACATGCAGTTGCCAACAAATTCAATTTAGTTGCTCCGAACTTAATACCATATTTTAATGGTGATGGCAGATTTTTATATGCTTTAGTAGCACTTGGAGTAGAACAAGTTGGGGATAAATCTTTTTATATGGGAATGAATGAAGAATTCCATAGACAGAGTGAGGACAATATCACTCATAATGATGAGGATGACAATACTACTATTGTTGATGATAATTCTGCTGATGAAAATTTAAGTTTCGCTTTAAATTATATTGATGAAGGGGAAGCATTGCAAGAAGATGTAGGTAGTTTATGTAGGAAATTTATTGAAGATGTACAGTCTAGAATGCAGGATTTCGATATTCAATATTTAACAGGTTTGAAGAAGTTTTTTTCAACTTATATGGGTATTATTAATAAAGTAGAGCCTATAAATTCTGCAACTCCAAGACTGGCATCATTATTACATACTTATTTTTCTTCTAATAATTCTTCAAAAGTAGCTGGTACTCGCCAAATTGCTGTTCAACCCACTGCTGTTTCAAGAAGACGTTCAGGTATTTCAAGAGGCAGTAAACTTGCTCCAAGTAGGAGACCACCAAAACGCAAACTTGAAGATGCTGATGTAAATATTCAGAAAAAGCGAGGAAGGAGTGAGCACACAAAACGAAAACAAAATCTTAAACTGAATGAATTAATTGTGCCAATCATTTTAAACATGGCAGAGGACATTAACGTCGTAATTCAAACTGTTTACAATATTTAGCACTGGTATTATTATTTATTACTTACTTATACTTAACCAGTTTAGTTATATTGTAGCATATGGTTTGATATTTCAATTTATGATACTGTCATATTTACTCTTTTATCATATATTTTTTCTTACTAAGCTAATTTAAAGAAATTGTTTTTGGTATTTGTATATTTATTGGTTTGTTGTATATTGTTATTTCTTTCTCCATTATGTAAGCTAGCTAGCTAGCTATGTTTAGTTTCAAATATTGCAATTTATGTTTTCATTATAATACTAATACTTATTGATTTCAAGTTATGCTTGTTTTCATAGGTAAATAAATTTTTCACTGATTATTTCCTGTTCTAATTATTTATTTTATTATTATATTAATCAGCCACGTTAAATTGTTATATTGCTGAGGTTATGCCCTAAGATATTATGGTTTTTACTGTCCAGTAGCGTAATCATTTACTTGTTTAAGGTAATGAAGCACTTCTTCCTGGCATAATAAAATTGCAATAAAATAACCTTTATTGTGTACCATTCTTTAATTAATAATAGTTGGCTGTAATGTTGATTTTTTTGATTTTTTTACAGTATCAGGCATTAGCAGTTACATGGAGGAATAGTTTTTACTTGGTCCAATTTTTTTATTAATATTTCAACAATAATGGTATTTCAAATTGAAGCAGATGTGGTCTTGATGCCAGCATATTCACCATACTTAAACATCACTGAGCAGACACATTTTACGATAGCAAGCAGGCATATAAGCTTTCTATCTTTCCTAGTAGGCTTCCGTCTTACCTAATGTACTTTGACCTTGGACTTTCACCACAAAACCTAAGTCCGTGAAGTGTACGTCAGATAAAAAATCGCTCCCAGGTGCCTGGCAATGTAGAGTAATTGTTGAGAACACTTACCAAAGAATTGGCTCGCACAGTCCATCATGTAGGACACAGAAGTCGAATACTCAACGAGTTTTGGAAGAGGAAGAGCGTGCAGTATTCACTCACTGCTACTGCCACTCTGCCCATGAAGTTTATGGAATGCTAAATTTAGTCGAGTCAAAGTATCTTTAATAACAGAAAATAATGTAGCAGCATCAATACATGGAACTGCATAAAGCCCAATGAACTCTTCATATACCTCAAAATTATCATTAATCCAACGAATAACTATTGTGACTTGTTCCTGGTTGGTCACATCTGTTGTCTTATCAATCATCACAGCTAAAAATGACAGAAACTTTTCTAATAACAGAAAGAGCCATAATTTTAATCAAAGAATTCTGGATTTCATGTGATGTGTACTTGTTGGATTTTTTTTCTAGCCATTGATGAATTTCACGATCATCTTCTCCACAATGCTTTAAGGGTGCAGTACCACTTGAAACCGCAGCGCTAAAGCGCAGAAGGAGGAGTTATGCTATGTATTTATTTCTCGTTGTCTGTTCAATGTACGCTTACTTTGTTGTTGCAGTTGAAACAGACACCAACAGACAGCTCTTATAAACCAAGTTTCAAGAAAAAAGACCGACCAGGAACGGATAAACAACGGTACAAACCTTACGGCTATTCAGCGAAATTCAGGGGCGACCGTTGCAGTTACGAAGTCGATTTTGTTTCCAGTGATAGCCTAGGGGCTTGCCCACAACATTACAATGCCGTATTTTAGTATTTGTTTTCCATTTAAAAAATATTTTTATATTATTTTTTGTATCCTATTTAAAAGAAAAAAACTCGTAAAATGTGGCGTGTACCCCATGTACAAAATATGAGTTAATTCTGGCCATCCAGCACTTCTGAACTTTGATTTTTAGGTACGAAGCTAACTATTGATTCGTATTCATTTGATTCTACAACTCTGCCCCCCAACTCTGAGCGCGCAATTTATTGTGGGCAAAATTCCGGGGGTGGCAGCTCTAATTAGAGCGGGTAAGCAAACACAGAAGAAGAGTTACTGTGTGAGTGAGCCCCGCGGGGAAGAGTACAAGTCTTCTTGAATGTACTGGAGGGTCCTAGACAATGAAGGAAGCGGCAGAGTATTAATGGCGCCTGGAGTCACTCGTTTATAATAGATATCTGCTTTGGTGTCTTTGGAGAGCTTGACAGAGCGGGTAGAAGTTAGAAGCAGTTTCAGTGTGTTAACTTCAACTTCTCAGGAGTTTTTGGTGCTATTTTTTTCTATCCCTGTTACTGTTGTGATGGATGATATAATATATATATTCATCAATTAGGCTATTTATTATCAATTATTATTTTATTGATTTATTTAAAATAAGACCTGAATCAAATTTTAGATCATAGTACTTTCTAATCTACCTCAACAGGAGAGAAAGGTACTGGCATGCTCTTTATAGAAATAGATGAAATAAAATGATATGGATGCTAAAAATTTATAATCCCACACCTGTATGATTATTATAAATGAATTTAAATGTATATTATTGTATATATTATAGATGATTATATTCCGGATATCAGTTTTCAGTACGTTCAGAGTTTTACAATGCAACAAAAACGAATTGTTTGTGTTGAATGGGAAAATGTATTAGACAACACTGAATATATAATATTTTGTTCACAAGATACCTCATGTCATGCTAGAGCTTTAAATGGATCTTCTAACTCTTCATGTTTGACAATAAATACTTTCAAATCAATAGAAATATTACTTGAAATAGTTGGATTTTGTTCCCAAAATTATGTTGTTAATGCTACTATTCCACCTTGTGATATAAATTATCACACAGAAGCAAACACATATATCATTAGTGTTGACAACACTTTTCATCAAAGTATTACAATGAAAGGTAATAGTGATGTTTTCCCTATAGATCTCATGAAGTATTGCAATGAAAGACAATAGTAATGTTTTCCCCATAGAACTTGTAAATGTTTTACTGAAGTTTAGAACTGTTTATTTACTAAACCAATAATTGTGACAATACATGGGAAAAGGGACCAATTGTGTTAAAATTTGAATAAATGAGTTATTTGTACCATTGTGTAGAGCACATCCTATGGAGTATAACCAAATTGACAGGCCTGTAGCCATTCGCATTGGGGGGTTTGGATTTTGAAGACGCGAAAATCCACACCTACTTTTGTTTCCACGTTAATTTTTCTACAATATTTAAAAAACAAAACAAAAGGTTACTGCACTAAAGCTTATAATTTGTTCTTTGTATTCTACTTCAAAACTAAGTTCATTAAACAGTATTAATATTCGAGAGAAAAGCGGTATTATTCTCGAGTAACCAGTTCTAACCACTACCTTGAGCTGTATATAAACTGTGCAACATTAATACGCCCCATTCGTACTACAAGTTACTTAATAGTATGGCATGTAAACTGCCCATTCAAAAATGTATCGGAAATATCACTATAACTAAGTGAAATACTACGAAACGAAGTAAAAATGCCGAGGTAGCTTAAATGAAATAGTAAGGGTAAGTGTGCAAGCATTCAGCTGTAGCCTTGGAAATGTACCATTCAAGTAGTTTCTAGTTGGAGATGTCATTCTTTAGCACAGAAGCTCTACCCGTATTAGACGGAATTTTTTAACCACTAAAAAGGAGCCATCTGTTAAAAGAAAGTTCCAGAGAAAGTTTATCCTGATGGGTTTAAACAATCTGAGTGCTCAATAGCATTACGAATGTTATTGATCCTTAAGGGTGCAGTACCACTTGAAACCGCAGCGCTAAACCGCAGATAGAGGAATCATGCTATGTATTTATTTCTCGTTGTCTGTTCAATATACGCTTACTTTATTGTTGCAGTTGAATCAGACACCAACAAACAGCTCTTATAAACTAAGTTACAAGAAAAAAGACCGACCAGGAACGGATAAACAACGGTACAAACCTTACGGCTATTCAGCAAAATTCTGGGGCGACCGTTGCAGTTACATCGCCTCAACCTCAGGTTGAGTTCTGACTTCGAGTTGCCGTCAATCAAGGCCTGTGATTTGTATACACAGTCACCTCCTGACCGTATAGGTAAGTCTCAAAGTGGGTGAGTGCTGACACGATTGCAAGTGCCTCCCTCTTGCTCGAGAGTAGCGAGTTTCTGCATCTTTCAGAATTCTGGAGAAGAATCCTACAGGCAACTCCTTGCCATCTCTTCGGACATGAAGGCATCCACCAACAGCCCGAGCACTGGCATCTGTGTACAGGATAAACTTGTCTTCTGTAGTTGGAACACACATACATACAGCATTACATAAGCTTACTTTGAGTGCCACAAATGCTGAGTCCGCATCCGAGGTCCAGATGACTCTGTCAGGGGCCTCCTTAGAAGTGAGAGGTGTGAGGTATGCTGCTGACTCTGCAAATCCAGCCGAATGGTAGTCTCCATACCGAAATCTACCCATTGGACACCCAAAGGTTGTTAAATCTTTGGAGGTCTCGTCTAGCATGATCTGGTGGAAGCCTGCTGTTAAGTCTAACGTCGTTAGCACCTTACTAGAACCAGCCTTATCTAGCAATTCCTCAAGGGTAGGCATGTAATGCCGTTTGAGAGGTGTCACTTGGTTCAGTCCCCTAAAGTCAACACAGACTCTAACACTGCCATCCAGCTTCTTTACCGGAACTATCGGACTGCACCACTCCCCTTCTCCTGCAGGTTCAATTATACCACCAGCTAGCATTTTCTCTATCTCTTGCTCAACTCCGTCCCTTAGCTTAAAAGGAATTCTCTGTACAGGGAGGTTGACTGGGTTTGCCCCCTCCTCTGTCTCTATACTACAGGTACCACCTGTGTAGCATCCAGGGCTCTCAGAGAATGTACCCTCAAACTCTCTCAGCACTGAGTCCAGATCACTCTGCTTGAAGCCGTCACACAGCTCCATTACTAGGCCACTAGCCTTAGCCATAGATTCCCTATCTAGCTCTGACTCCTCTGCTACTACATCCCTATTGACTTCCCTGATCTTATATGATTTCAGTTTATTTATATGAACAACTCGTCCACCACCACGAATTTGTCCATCTTTTACCCGGTAGTTTACTTGACTGAGTACTTCTACCACCTCATGAGGCCCATACCACGAACTCTGGAACGCCCCACTACGACCTGGCACCTTGAGCAATACCAGGTTGCTTACACTGAACTCTTCTGTTTCTAGATTCTCCCGTCTCTTATCACCCTGCCTCTTCCGTCTTGCCACACTCAAATCTGTCAACTGCTCAAACCTGTCCTGAAGCGTCTCCACCCACTTCGTAACAGCTGCACCTTTCCCTACACCATCCATCCAACCCACATACACTTAAGTCTAATGGGCCGCGGACGTCAAAACCATAGACTAAGTCAAACGGTGAGAGAGCAGTGTCTCCATGAGGCATTTGCCTCAAGGCAAATAGGGCAACTGGGAGGAATCTTACCCAGTCCATGCCTTGCTGGCAAGCCTTAGCCAGCATAGGCTTTAGAGTACTGTGGAGTCTTTCCACTACTTCGTTTCCTTGAGGGTGGTAAGGTGTCGTCAATACCTGTCCACACCCTATCATTTCACAAACCTTCTTAAAGGTCTTGCTTGTGTATACTAACCCTTGATCCGACACCACTACATCAGGCAGACCTGTCCTGCATGCGATGTTGATAAATGCCTCTGCAACCTCTGGTGCTGACAACCCTTTGAGAGGTATCGCCTCTGGCCACCTGGTAGCCATGCAAGAGTATGTCATGAGGTAGCATGCTCCTCCCCGACCTTTCGGAAGGGGGCCAACCAAGTCCACAGACACGGACCTGAATGGCTCGGATACAACTGGCCTTTCTATCAGTTTGACCTTAGCATCCCCAGCCTTGTTCATCCGCCTACAAACATCGCAGGACGCAACATGGTTTGCTACGTCCCGGGACATGCCAGGCCAGGTGAACAACCGGTTCAGCTTCAGTCTTACTTTCTTGGCGCCTAGGTGTCCTCCACGTTCATGAGCCAGTTGGAGCAACTTCTGCCTGTCACTTCTCGGAACCACTATTCTACAGACTTCCTCATCCATATCCCCTAACATCCTGTTCACTAATACTCCGTCCCTAAACCCGTATCCTCTCAGGTTAGCCCTAGCAAGCGTCAAACAGTCTGTCAGTGAGTCATCAGCTGTCTGTCTTTTTATCAGGTTCTCTCTGTCACTCGTGTTTGTCATGTCTGGACTACCCAGTTCCAAATCCTCACAGTTCTCATTGTTTAGTATTGTTCCATTGTCAGTATCAGCATCAATGTCAGTGAGCATGGCCTCCCTTGCCATCTCACTCTTCTCTTCATCCTCATCTGGCTTCCCCCTGGTTGAGCTGGAAGCCGAAATACCCTAATCAACAGCTTCTGAAGACCCGACACCCTGGGGAGGTGTGGTCTCCTGTGTAAGCTCACTTCTGGTCTTGCTTCCAGTCACAACCCTTCCAGTGGGTTTGGCCTTTCCTTCCACACCTCCCTCAGTGGGTGTGGGGTGCCTCTCCTTGCCTCCTGTGGTGGTAGGAGGTATCAAAAATACTATGGACGTGCCCCTTTTGCTGTGGGCGTGTCCCTTCCTGCTCTGACTAATTCTCCTTCCAGTGGGTGGGGCTGTTGTCTTGGCTCCACCTCTCCTGTTTCCCTTGGCCTTGCCCTCCGCAGGAGGTGTGGCCCTGTCATTCATTACTCTGTCTCTAGATGTGGTAAATGCTTCAACTGTACTTCCATCTTGAAGTGTTAGCTCTGTTATCACATCCTTCTTGGTGTGTGTGACCTTCTGTTTCCTTTGTCTGACACCGCCCCAGTGGGTGTGTCCCCCTGGTTACATCAGACACCACCCCCTGCAGTGGGTTACTATAGCTTTTTTGCATTTTGTGAGAAGGTTTCCATTCCTGTACACATCGTTTAATAGCATGTGCAATAAGTACGATTAAGACTAATAAATAGGTGTAGTATTTAAATTGGATTGGATTTTTGAAAGTTTAAAAAAATTTCTGTGGAAAAGAATAATGAATTTTTTCATTATCAAGTGCTTACTCAATGAGGACAGAGATATTGCATGGAACTTTATTCTAGTTCATCTAAGTTTTATGATAGTTGTATACAACTACCTCAAACCTTGGAAGAGATTTACATTTGATGTATCAAAATATATATCCAACATTATCCCTACACTAAATGACTGTTCATTGTAATAGTAAATTGCTGTTGCTTTTGTTTATGTATTTATATTTTATAGTCATTATTATACAGTTTGTTGTGCTAGTTAGAAAGTAGTAAATAACCACTACTTTATTACTGCTTTTACCTTTAGAGCTTCTCCCTATACCAGGGAATTGTTGAGGCCAGCTAAAATCGAAATGGCATTGCCTTCTAGCTCTTTTAGGCTTAGGAGGACCGCAATCACTCATATCAACCTCTACAATAACCGTGAATCTACTCCTGCATTTGTAATACTGACGATCTTTTCCCATTCCGCGTAGAGACACCATTTACCTTTTGCCAGTTAAAGTAACTTTCCGGGACAAATAATAGTCTCTTCTGGGACCGGGCAAAGTTAACAAATCCGGGACAGTCCCGGACATTTCGGGACGGTTGGAGCCTATGTTAGTGTTACTGAGCATGCCAACCCTTTCTACCATCTGGATGATTTCTCTCCCCCGCTCCACTTTGTCTTTCACACACCTTCTCCTAGGAGGGAAAAGCTCTAATTCTAATTCTCTCACAGTCTTACCCACCCGCCTGAGCAGTGACTTCTTTATCTCTTCATATCCCACTCCAGCTTCTATTGATTCAACTATACAGTCTTTCACTCTCGTGGGCAATTAGGATAGTAAGACACTCTTCCAGTATTTCTTCGGCATTTTAAGTTTTGTTAACTCTGCTTCTAGACTTCTGATAAACTTAGACAAGTCACCCCCTCCAACTAGGTATGTCCCTGATGGCTTCTCTAGGACTTAGGGCGAACTTATCAGTTTTTTCTACTCTGGTTCTCTTGGGTTCTACTCGCCTCATCATAGCGGTCATTGCTTGAACAAAGGCATCAAACCCGGCTGGTACATCACTTGCACCAGCTCCTACACTTCCCTCTACTTCTTCCCTGCTTCCTCTATCTACATCCTCCTTCCTCCTATCTTCCCTTACTACTCTTTCCATACCCGCTTCCTCTTCTCCTTCCTCTCCTCCTTCCTCTCCTGATTCCTCTTCGTATTCTGACTCGATCACAGTGATGTTGTCATCTTCGTCCTCTTCCAGGAGTGGTGGTAGAGGTGCCACTTCCTTCTTGGGAGCGCTCTTCTTCTTCAGAGGCATGACAGAGTGATCCTTACTCGAATGCGGATATGTACAAAAAGAGAATAAACAAATGATTACAAGGAGAATGAGAACAGGAAAAGAATTAGAAAGAAATGAATTTTAGGAGCACTACAGGTAAGCACAAACAACAATATTAACACCAATTAACAAGTTCAGAAGTGTTAAATTCCGTTCCCAGGCTCAGGGCTGTTGTTGGAGAGGTGACCTGTGTAGGTGCTCGGCTCTACAGGCTATTGTGTCTCTCTTCAAGGGTTTGCTGGCCCTCTGGTAAGTTGTCTTCTCACCGCAGAGGGTTGTTAGGCTCTCTCGATGAGGTAGGATGTTAAGACGCCGCACTCGGTCGATTAAAACCAGGTCGTCGTCGATAAATTCGACTGTACAGGTGATCAAACTGCCAGCCTGGTAGATTCGACGGAGGAGTACGTGTGGCTATCCGGAGTTTTATGTCTGGATCCCACCGCTGCCACCAACTGTCGGGCCAAGGGAATAGATTCAGCGGCCGTTAGCTACTCCCTAGATCTGATACGCTGCCACCTGGAGATAACTGATGGTCCAGAAGCTACTTGCTCAAGATATAGATTAGTATTTAGACTAATTATAAAGTAACACTGAAACACAAAGATGAATAGTATCAATGATCCTGGTCAGTTATCCCACTGACTGGTGTGGGCTGAGCCTTTATATACCATGCCCAGACCACACCCCCATGATTGCACAAATCCCGCCAAAATAATATAACTCTAAATAATGTGCAGTGATGACCTGCGCATGCACACACATGCACGCACACATCTACATATCGGTTCCAGCGTTCCACCTTGGTTCGGTACAACTGGCAGGTTCACAACAAAAGTGCAGAGCAGAAGACATGGCTTCATTGTTCTCCAGAGGAGAGAATAGTAGACCTTCGGCTCTCCTAAGAAGTCGTGCCTCCTGAAGGGAAGAATACTACCTCCTGGTAATTTAGAAGAGAGGACATGGCTCTTCAGTAGAGAGGTCTATGAGAAGGCACAGCTCCTTGGATCCCCTTGATAGTATTGCATACTTCAGAACTTTTGATTTTGTTCATTTCATATTGTATTTGATTATGGCCCTGCTACTATGAATTTATGATTGTTTAGTAATATTTTTTAGAAAGTGAACAAAAAATTATTAATTATCTACACTGCTGCTTCTGCCCTACAGTACTAGTAGTCCTTTGAGGTGAAAACTCTTTGTGGTAATTGTCTGCTACAGTTAATTGGTGCATGTTCAAATTGTGCGCGAGTCGCGTACAATAGTCAGAACGCGGAGAGTAAATTGGATCAAGTTACGGGCGGGTTTGTGGTATTCTACTGAATCACTTAATTACCGCAGGTTCCGGTGGTACTGCAACCTTAATAGCACAAATTACCCGTGCTATGACTCGCTAATAGTATGCCAACCTTTTTTTAATCATTTGCAGTGTATCTACACTATATTTTGCGAGCGTAATTCAGGATCAACATTTTCAGATACTTCCGGTTGGCTCCCATCCTAGTCTGTTTAAAAAAAATTCTGTAGCTATTAATAACGAATAGCTCACTTACCCATGCTATCACTCTTACTAATTAATAAGTGCATTGCCTTACATTTTATAAAGATTAGATGTAACATAGCAAGCTTTACTCATGCCGTTATGAGAGCGAAATTTTGTAGCCAAGGAGCTGAATGTTTATTAGGTCACTTGGACTCAGACTAGGCGGTCCATGTACAGATTACGAAGTTCATCTAAGGAAACAGCAATTGATGATCGCACAGGTGATAATATTCCCACAAGTTATATGTGGGGTGTGGCTAAAATATTTACGTCCGGTCACTCAAAAGGGGGTTCAACCGAACCCCCCTTGGCTACGGGTATGCTTGAGCACTGTTATTTCAGAAACTGTTATTAAATACTTCTTGTTCAATTTTCTGGCGGAATTAATGTTGAATTCCACACAGTAAACCAAAAGGTGTGTAGTTCACACCAAATTAAGTGTGAATCACTTGTAACAATAGTCACAACAAAATATGGTGTGATGTCACACCATAAACAGTATGAACTTATACTTACATTAATAGCACAATTCGCTACCTACAATGTTCATTCCCACCAAAGCAAATTGAGTGCTGCTATCAATTGAAGTCGGAGACTTGCCAAAAGTGGATTTAAGGAACAACTCATAAGGAGGACTGCACACTTGCAGAGTACAAGTTATTCAATTCAGAAGACTTTAGTGACTGCAAATCTGCACGAGTTCCACTCACCCATGGCTCATGTATCTCCTAAACCAACTCATCAGTCTACCAATGACAAAAGTTTTGCTGATACAACCAGAAATTCGGAGACCAACTATAGAGGGACATCCAGAGTAGGGGGTAGCCTCAGTAGGGTAGTGGAGCCCGAAAGGGCCCTTCCCTTATTCACTATCCCATATTAACTTTAGTATCCACTACCACTGGAGTATATTTGGTGGCCACAGTGTTGTTAAATAAGTAGTTTTAATTTAGACCCTCTGGTTTTCCTTCCACCACAGTGACTGCTGGAGACTGAAGACATAAAAGGCACTCAATGACGTGATCAATATCCAATCCCCCCACATCTATGGTTTTGCTGCAACTTGTGGGCACCACAATTACCTAGCAGATTGACCTACTGCCCAGGCCTGCTTGAGACCTGGAAATAATGCTGCCAGCCCTACCTCATAACTATACAAAATCATATGCTGCTCATGCATTTACACCTCATTCATGGAAGAGAGCATGCTGACTCCTCATATGTTTTTTCTGCTTGTTCCCTTTTTTCTCTTGTGTGCCCGGCCCACCTTACTTCTATTTATGGTTTGAGTTTTTTTATTTCTGTATCACTCAGTGTGTGTGTGTGTGTGTGTGTGTATTGACTAATCATTATTGTAACTTGAATGTGCTGTGGTGTCGGGGGACATTGGCATAGTCATTTGGGTTAGTATAACTAGAAGCCTGGGAACTGCTTGCTGGATTTACGCCTCAGCAGTCATTTTCTAAGACAAGGCATTCCCAGCACACATTCAAGCTACAACATAATTTGGTCCTTCGAGCCGGATCGTCACAGTCGCTACTAAGCCTGATGATCTGAACCAGAGACTGCCTTACTTCTGTGCTGCAACTTGCTGGACTTTGCAGGACTGCCAGCTAGAGCTCCTACTGACGGGTAGCTGTGTGCTTGTCGTATGTCATTGGACGATCGTAAGGTTGCTCTATCGTGTTTTAATTTATCTCATCATTCTGGTGTTGCATCTTGTTATTGGTGGGTCACAGTTACTCTCGATTTAAGTGCAGTTCGTGCTCAGCCATTTCTAGAAGGCAAGGTTTTTGCTGATCCTGAGTTTGGGAAGTCTGGACGTGTTGATATGCTGGTCAGCATGGCCGACTTCAATCGCTGCATATTGTTTCTGTGGATGCTAGGGCTGATGAAATCTTACAACGATTTTGGTCTCAGGAGGAAGTACCAGGAGAAGATCAATCGCTCTCTCTACCATGACCAGGAGGAAGTACCAGGAGAAGATCAATCTCTCTCTTTACCATGACATGGCAATACAATACCTATGATTAATATATTATAAAGGACTTGACTAAGTAGTTTTACATCACTAGCACTCAACAAAAACTTGTTTGTTAATGACAGCACTGACTGAACTTCAAACTGTGCTTGCATTTGCGGCAATATCCACCAGATATGTTATCGTCTTCAGTAAGTGACCAAATTTTAATTCTATGTTCAGAATACGTTACAAACTTATTTGCCACTGTAAAAAAGTCCCAAGTACAGTAGAATGTCAGTTATCCGGACACAATGGGACTGGAGGATAAGTGAATATTCCGGATAACTGAACTCTGTCGGAGAGGTTGACCTAAGTCAGTGTTGGGGGTAAGCCAATGTACATGTTTACTGATACAGCTGCTGCTATGGTTAAAAGCAGCCTCCAACTAACTTTTTTTTGATAAGCAGCATACTTCCAGCTAGTCCTTAATGCTTAGCACCACTCTTTTCCTCTTGCCTGTAGCCATTCTCTATGTCCGGTTGACCGATGTTTCCGGATAACTGAAGTCCGGATAACTGACATTCTACTGTAATCTGTAGCCTGTATAAATCCATCTCCTGGCGTTGCCCACAGTTTTATTTTATACGTTTTTATAAGGCAGAATTGAGTACAAAACGGAACACGTGAAAATCTCCCCCCCCAGTGGGCGGTCCATCAATCTTATCTCTGCAACCGCCCACCCGAATGAATCATACCGGTACTCAGTGACCAAACAAGCGATTTCTCTGAAGTGCAAGGTAAGTGTCCACGATGACTCCTTCGTATCTGCTTCAGTGTAGGGTTCGCCCTCCACAGAGACAAGCATTTCTTTGTGGTTGACAAATTGCTCATGTATCTCACTTCCACTCAACACTCTGTTTCACATGCCCTTGTAGTTCCCAAACCACTCAGAGATGACGTTCTCATTGCTGCACATAAAGGCCTTGGGCATGGTGGTCTGAACACCACCAGGTCCCTGGTCAATAACATTTCACATGGCCAAACCTTGTTTCAGACGTTAGAAGACACGTTCAGTCATGTGACAAGTTCACACATTTTAACAAATCTGGTGCCCCAAAAGAACCCATGTTGGAGCCAGAAATCATCTCAGAGAGGGAAGAGAAACTTGCTCTAGATATAGTTGGACCTCTTCCCACCTCTAAACACAAATACAGATTCATACTCACTTGCCTTGAGCTTGCTTCGGGTTTTCCATTCGCCATTCCCCTCAAATCATACACTTCTGAAGACACCTCTAAAGCCATTCTATCTATCATTTCTATTTTGGGTGCACCCCTTGTCATTCTCACAGATCAAGGTCCCAATTTCAATTCTCTCACTCTTTCACACCTCAAAAAGCGTTTCATCATCTCATCCATCCACTCCACACTAAAAGCTATGACTTCAAAACGCATCTCACAAAAAACATGATTGGCCTATTGTCCTTGACCTCATTCTTTACTTTGCCAGAAGTCTTCCTCACTCCCGCCATGGCTTTATACCCCATGAGCATCTTTTCCTTAAACCCTCACCATTCATTCTTTCCACACTCAAATTACTTTTCTCCCTCATCTATTTCCATTAAGTCAATTCATCCTTGACCTTGACAACATGTTTCATGCCAAACACACTTTGTAAAGAAGTTTCTTTTGGCCAAACTCCCTACTCACAGACTATCCAAAGAAGCCTCACTTGCTGCTAACTTTAACATTGGTGATCTTGTTTATAAAAGAGCTCCAGGCAAACAAATGTTTTGATGCATCCTGGGATGGTCCTTACACCATCTCCCAATTGTTGCCCCCCGTAAACTGTTCCATTGTCCCCCAGGGCAAGAAAGTTAAACCCAAAGTAGTACATCTTTCATAGCTTAAGAAAGTTTTGCCTGTTCACAGATGCCTCATTGTGCCTGATGAACATGTACAGGATTAATTTCAACCCCCCAATAATGCACCCCAACCAGTTGACTTGTCACCTCAGCGGCAACAGCAGCTACAGTGAGTCCTGGATTCATTTCCATCAGTTTTCTCAGACTCACCAGGCATCACGTCGTCACTTGTCCATCACTCTATCTCTGTTACATCCACAACACCCATTTGGTCTTTCTTACCCCATCCCTCTTGCATACCAAGAAGCCTTTAGGCTAGTGATTGAGAATTTGCTATATCTCGGCATCATAGAACCTTCTCATCTAAGTGGTCAAGTCCACCTATGCCCGTCAAGAAAAAAGATAGTGGCATCAGAATTGTGATCGACTTTAGGAAACTTAACAGTATTACCATTCATGATTCTTTCACCATGCCATCCATCAATGACATCTTGGCCTAGCTAGGGAATGTAACTTTCCTTTCTAAGATGGACCTATTAAAGGGTTTCCATCAGGTGCTCATGGCTAATGACTCTAAAGAATTGACTGCTTTCACCTGTCTTCAGGGAAAATTTCAGTACAAAGTTATGCCCTTTGGCCTAACCAATGCTCCCAGCACTTTCCAACAGCTGATGCAGACAGTCTTGAGAGGCCTAGAAGCATTCGTACTCCCTTATATTGATGATGTAATCATCTTTTCTACTTCCTTCACAGATCATCTTTCACACATTACTTCTGTTCTTTCCAGGCTTGCTGGAGCAGGCCCCACAGTGCAATCTAAATGCTCCTGGTGTTTCAGGTCATTTGACTTCCTTGGCTTCCATGTTAGCTATGGCAAATCTCCATCCCAGATGCAAGAATCGCTCACATCTCAAACTATGTTATCCCTTCCACCAAATCTTCTCTCAAATCATTTCTTGGGCTCATCACTTTCTATTCTCGTTTTATTCCCGCCTTATCACAATACACTGCTGTCTTAAATTCTCACCTGACTAAGAACAGCCCAGACAAATTACACTATGATAACGACTTCATGACAGCTTTTAATTCTATTATTAGTTCTGTATCATCCCAAACTTCCGTGATTATTCTTAATGCTAATGATGCTTTGAGTGTTTTACAGATGCTTCCTACAGTGGAGTTTGTGGATCTCTCTGTGTTTATAGAGACTCTACTTGGATCCCATGTGCATTTTACTCCCGGCAACTACTCCCAAGGGAAAAGAATTATTCTGTTATTGACCTAGAAGCCCTTGCCCTCCTGTCAACCATCACTCATTTCCATTTCTACCTATCTGGACGATTGTTCAAGGCATTCACTGATCACAGTGCCCTGACTGACATTATTGATGTCCAGCCTCCTTCAGCACGTCTATGCGGCAGACTATAACTTTGAGTTATGTTATGTGAACGGTTCAGCAAATTCAGTTGCAGACGCCCTCCAGATAATCTTGGCCTTCCCAAGAAGACCAGCAGCAGCAGCACATCCCTGCAACTACTCCTCCTTCCTCAGTGTAGATGTCACTCCATCTCCTTCACCCCACACTTCAATTTTTGGAGGGCTGTGGCAGATCCAAGGGGGCCAGGCCCCCCCCCCCCCACACACACACAGTGACACACACACACACACACAGACACACACATACACACAGTGACACACACACAACTGAGTAAAGAAATTCATAGCCTTAAACCACAACCTACTACACTATCTTTACAAGCTGATGCAGCTGCTGAAAATGTAGCTAACACAGCCTTTCAGTCTATAATCAGTATCTATCTAGATGCTAAAATGTCCAAGAGAGTTCAGCGTAAGAGGTCACACAGAAGATGGTCCATTTGATCTTAGTGATACCACTAATTGGGGCAATTTTCATTCCTTGTTGAAATTTGGAGTGGATGCGGGAGATTTAGTATTGAAGGATCATCATGTATTTTATCAGAATACCCTAAGGCACTGTATACACACTGTGCTGCACACAGATTAAATCTGTTTGTGGTGAAATGCTGCAGTTTGAGGGAGGTGTGTAACATGATGGAAGTAGCTGATAAAACTGCTCGCTTTTTTTTCGAACTCTCCCAAAAGGCAGTTGTCATTGGAGACATGGATTCATGACACACTATTAGATGAAGAGAAGAGGAAAAAACTGAAACAAATGTGCCGTACTAGATGGATCGAGCGTCATGAGGCTTTTGAAGTCTTCATAGACCTATTTCTTCCAATTATTTGTAGCCTTGAAGGTATTTCACATGGTTCTGGTGGTTGGAACAGAGAGTCACAGTCTGATGTACGGTCTCTTCTTTTAGCTTTGTCACAGTTTCAGTTTATTGTAACTCTAAAAGTCACCCAAATTGTTTTGGCATACACAAGGGAATTGAGTGTGTAGTACAGTGACATTGCACGAGCTTATCGGGAAGTGGAGAATGTTAACCGATTACTTCCGGAATTAATTACTGCCGCGGGGCCGCCGTAAAACGGAATTCTTTTTTGGACGCGGTCGACCCTTCTAGAAGGAGTTACTTGAAAGCTACAGCAGCTAACTACAAATTATTATCTATTATCAATCTTACTTGGTTGTACTTTAACCACAAAGACTCCAGGCTAGGCTACCTCAGTCCAAACAGTTGTAATAAAACCAAACTGAAGCTGCTTCTCTCTGGCCGCGTTTATGCGCCTATCGGAACTACCGGTTTTTAGTTCGTGGTCGCGTATACACGCCTATCGGAACTAATCGGTTAAGAGTACTGTGTGTGACCTCCGATCTAATGTGAATAGATTCCATGCTCGTGTTTATGCTGAAGCAGTGCAATTAGCAGAGGTAGTTCATGTTCATGAGATGATACCAAGGCTTGCATCAAGGCAACAACATCGATCAAACATCACTGCCAGCAACTACTCGGAATATTATTGCCGAAACTTAACCATACCATTATTGGATCATTTAATTACTGAACTCAACACAAGAATTGACGAAACAGATTCAGTGGTTGAATTTTTGACATCAATGTTAGTGAACAGCCAAGAGCATAGTTGCCAAGTTTATGAAACTAATTTTAGGTACAGTGTAAAACCACACCCATCTTAGTGAGCCACACCCAAAACCACACCCATTTTAGTAAGCCACACTTAAAACCATGCCCATATCAATAGACCATGTTCCTTTCAGTTCCAATTTCAAATAATATTTATTTGGTGGTGAGGACTTTGTGTGTATATAGCTTTTTTACAGTTAGTAAGCAGTTGATACAAAGACCACCTAGTTTCAGCCTCAATCACACTCTTTTCTACCGCTGGTCTGAAAAAAGATGTCACAGATTGTGTGGAAGAAGCTGCTGCTGCCAACTCCCTGTGTTTTTTGCCATTCACATGAGTTGTAACGTCATTGCGACCACCATGGCTGATGTTAAAGTCACAGCAACACAGCGTGCACCATGCAAAGAGGTTACCTGCAGAAATATTAAGTGTCTCTTGATGAGAATGACCTCCCATCTTTTGTGTGTTTTAATTCGGAGCTCGACCTGTGGCAGCACAAATGGAAAGCCACACCTGAATTAGCTGCAATACTCAATACTCCAGAAAAAGCTCTAGTCCACACTGATTGTGATTTCTTTCCCAATGTTCACACTCTCCTGTGTATAATGGGCACTTTACCAGTTACCAGCTGTGAATGTGAACGTTCAATCAGCATGCTTCGATTGATCAAGTCTCCATTGAGGAGTACAATGAAACAGGAACAACTCCATGGACTGGCAATGCTATACTATAATCGTGATGTTGAAATAACACCTGATGAAGCTGTGGATGAGTTTGTCAAAAAGTGGGTGTGGTTAATAAAATTTTCCACCTGCAGTCTTCGGGCCCCCCCCCTCCACAAAATCCTGTATTCGCCCCTGGAGGGGGAGATGTGGTAGAATACGTACCACATTCCTATAAGCCACACCCCTGAACACTCCCACTAGAAACACTAAACATCACATTATTATTAAATTATTAGCATGCCTTATTATTCTATTGTTTTCTGTACTAGCTAATTACTTATTCCATTTATCTCCCACTTCCCATTGCACCATTCCTTTCCTGTGTCACCAGACTTTCATTGAGCATGCCCAGATTGGTTTTATATATAATGGCTGGTCTGAGCATGTGTTTCTCAGTGTCATGCTTTACCACACTTAACTCTTGTGAACCTTCTGTTCTGCTTTAAACAGCAGCAGCTGGCTAGCTAAGTGCCTGTGAAAGGGTTGTGTAAGTGCTTTCTGACACTCTGGTGGCAGCCAACTTGGTTCTCTCCCAGCTGCTTCCACCACAAGATGGTATTAAAAACAGGTTAATCAGAACCTGTCTTAACCAACGACAATCTTTGCAAGAGTATCTTAGCTCTTATCACTGGAGAAAACCGTCCCAAAACATCGAATACTTTAACAACATCAGATATGAGAGACCTCTTGGTCATATATTTTGTGGAAGATCAGTAACACTCACCAGAAAGCAATCACTAGACCAAACGTTTTGGCATACTTGTATGATTCAGATTGTGCAACAGTAGCATTGGTGTCTCTAAGCCCATCAGGAATGCTATTACAATAGGATCGCTGGAGCCCTACTTGTGTAATAACAATTCATCTTTTCCTAATAAATGATACATCTCGCACTTGAAAGGGAAATAAAACGTCAAGCAATGATTAATGCACGGTTGCCCTACCATCATGTTGTATTGAGACAGACACCACTTTCCTTCTGAACTTAATTTCACCACACGTCGATGACTTAAGGCAATGACAGTTAATCAAATTAATTACTATTTTATATCTTTTTTTTGGGGGGGGGGGAGGCTCGTCTAAATCCTTACCAGCAAATTTTGCCTAATAGAGCTTGCTTGAGCTTTCCAACAAGAATGAATGATAAAAAAGAATACCTAAAACCGTCCAAATGAATGGGATCTATGTTCACAACCTTGCACAAATTCATTTAAACAACCTGACATATTAAGTTCATCTGTCTTGTCTTTGTGAATATGTAGCATCATCAAATTATAAATCTCTCCTGATACATTATACAACACAAACATGTCTTTATTCTTCTTAGATTGGATGCACTTCTTTCACTCACAGCATTTGTTGCTGGACTAACAAGCATAAGCTTAACCCTTTCGACGCTGTAACTGCATATATGCGGCGAATTTTTTAACAACATCTAATTTAGATACAGGATGCTGGCACTTACAATAAAAATCTTGTGCAGTAAAGTAATGGATCCAGAATATTCTCTTGCATACTGCTCAGGAATGGACTAACAGCTATGGTATAAATTTTGCCAAGGTTTAGGGCCACAAGGGGTCGACCATATAACGTTTATATATTTTTAATATACGGAATTTCACGACAATAGTTCATGTGGTAAGGTAAGTAAATAGAAAAGTAAATTAAAATTCAACAAAACTCTACATTATGGCATGAGCACTTGGGTAAAAAAATGATATACAAACCGGCTTCTAAACTACGGCAGTAGCCATGCAGTACTGCCCTGAATTCCGAAATGGTGACGGGGTATTTCTTGCGATGCAATCGACTTCCAATCTTCATTCTTAGTAGATGCTTTCTCCTAGTAGTACTTGCTGGCTTGCATAAAAAAATAACTCAGGATAGGGGGGGAAGCAGAAGTAAGTTTAACATCCCCTAGCAACTGTAGCCTATTTGACAGATTTATCGCACTCAAAGAGTGTGCCAGCACCTTTCTTATTTTGTACGTAAGTAGGTGTTATACTTCCTTTTAAAAAATATTGAACCCATACAGGCAGGTTAAGTATTTTTTAATCGTCTGAAAATGGAGATCGAGCAAACATTTTTGGCTGTGAATTTTGAGGACGCCAAGCACCCAAATTTTTTGTTGCCTTCGGACTTCAAACACTCAGAGTAGAAAGTACGCAGCCTATAGAGAGTCCCTCAGCACTTTGAAAAAATATGGATAAAGTTTTTCCTACTGAACATGGAGAGCTAACATTTGGGATAGTTCCACGGAGACTCCTCGAAACTTGCTGTAAGGTGGACTTGTTATAAGGCTATAGCTACCTACTTCATATGCTTGGCTGTTTGTTTGTGGATTTTTGTGGTTGTTTTGTGGTAAAAATTCAAAAATCAAATTCTAATTCTAAAAGACGCTTGAAGTGATGAAGAAAGTCTGCATTGGAAGGGTGAAATTTCTGAAAAAAGTACTTGTTGAGCTTGTGAGAGAGATCACATGTAATTCAGTACATCTTAATTGAAGGTTTATTAGTGGATCCTTCAAAACAAACTGCCAAAGTGTGAAGCTGTGAAGACAAGAATTCTTCAGTGAGGTTGTCCTTGTAACTTTCAATAATGTATTTGAAGTCTTCTTCATAAATCTGTTTGAAGAATCTCTAACAGACCATCTTGTTGGGCAAAGTATTCTGACATATCTTTCTTCACATTCATAAATATTGCTTCTCTTCTAGGTGAGAATTTTAGTAGCTTTGACATTTCATGGGTTAGTGTCCATATAATTTCTTAATAGTTTGTTTTGCTTGTCTCTTGCTTCCAAATTCAATGCATGTCTGAGCAGTGAACAAAAATAATGCATACGACACCTGACTAATCTATTTGCAGTGTTAGATTGAGCATCATATAGTCCAATACAGTTTTCAATAGGCTGAAAATCATTGTTGACTGAACACAAGCATATTACAAATTGTTCCTTGGTAGAACAATCAGTGACTTCATCAGCCATAAGTGCAAAGTATTGAGCTTAATGAAGAGAAGAAGCGATTACTCTTAAATTGAATTAGCTCGGTCTGGGTTTGTGGACTTGTATATCTTCCAGCTTTTTTTTCTGAAGCATACAAGTATTTCAGGGCCATCAACAGCCAGGATTTGCAATAAATGCATGAAATTGCTATCAATTTCAAATCATTTTCTTTCAATGCAATACCTTGTCTACATAAAATTTTTATATTTTGTGCAATCTGTATTATGTATATCCTATTTATATCTTGTTATTTTGTGTGTGTGTGCAGCATGCAGCCAACATCTTGAGTTGTTGCAGCTACAAAAAACTCAGATGCTACTTTGTGAGAAACAGTAGCTTCATGCTTACTAAACTAACATGTGGAATCCTTCTACCAGTGTGAAATAAAAAATGTTTACTTTTATTTTACTGAAATATAAAATAAATAAACAAGACGAATGTATAAATTTATGAATATTCCTGGAGAAAAAACCTTAGATAATCTTGAAAATCTGGCACTAAGCTTTAAAAAATAACAAAAAAAGTTTAATTGTGCTTTATCTAAAAAGGTAGAATATGCTATGTGATGACACAATTGTTAAGAATTCCTACCTGCTTGAATGGGTCCCACACAACTATAACAATAAGCCTTGCCGTTGGTTACAACATAATGTAGCCACTTCCACTTTACAAACCACCCACACTGAAAAGAGCGGTAAACCACTTTGTCTTCCTAAAAGATTACTGAGTGAAAGAGATATCATTGGGCTGAAACGGATGTTTAGGAAGTGCAGGTAAACTATGATCACCATGTTTACTGACGTTACTAGCCATCCCACACATATACCTGCAAAGGACACTAAAATATGGGCCACAGTTGACACAAGTAAGGGTGTGTGGCTATTCTTTAAAATAGCCCCCCAATAAAAATCCTAGATCTGCCTCTGGCAAAGTGAGAACACAGTAGCACAAGTTATCTTGCTCAGTTATCATTCTCTACCATTGGTTAAGGTTACATAAGTTTTCCTCTCCTACTCTCTTTTTTCCCTGAACTATCTGAGCTTTTCTTCTACCCCATCTCTCCTATCTTCAGCTCTTTTAATTGAGTCATGGAGCACATTCTACTGAATGTGACGACACTCTACCTACCATAATGGGACGATGCTTTGCCGAACCACACAAAGCTCATGACTTATTCAAGAATACACACACCGTCGGTCGTTGTCATTGGTTGTCATCATCGTTACTGACACACAAGCATATTATTATATAGATGGAATCTAGCGGAGAAATATGAAACTTGATTTCTGGGGACAATGAACAAGGTATCTACGAGCATTACATGCAATGGTCAAACCGTCTCAGTTTTCACACGGGGACATAGTTCTCTTAAAAGATGAGACACTGTTCTCTTGAAACTGGCCCGTTGTAAGGTCCTAAAGACATATCCAAGTGATAATGGACAAGTTTGTGTTGTTGACGTCCTTGTGAAAAGAAAAGTTTTCCACCATGTGACTAACAGCCTCGCGGAGGATATTCAGTCCTCTTTGAGCCCGAAAGTATTGCCTACAAATAAAGGCTAGCCCTGCCCACCAATACACGTAACTAAGCTGGGCAGAACCCTGGACTAATTCTTGAATTACTGCTAATTGTGTCTATTGTAATGCTAATTGTTTCTGTGTGTCCTTTCCTTTCATTCTGCTTGTGTCATATAGTCTGTGAGTTTCGAGCTAACACAAATATACCATTGTTGAAGTACAATAATAACAGACAAAAAAATACCCAGATTTCTATTGTGTTAGCGTATTAGCATTCTAAAGTTAAATTATTCTTTATTTAATCTAAACCAACTCGCATACTGTTTATGCTAAGCATATCACTAGTTAGCTAGCTTTTAATAGTATCATTCATATAATTACAAAGGATTTAGGAGGTAATAAACACCGACAAAACCTAACTATATATTTAGAGGTTTTTTATGTGGTGTTAGTAGTTGTCATATCTAACTATCATTACTTGTGTGAGTGAGTAAAAATATACATGTTTTTATTGCATAGTACTTTATAATGGTATCTATATAAATTGTACAAAGTATTCTTTCACAGATAATTTTTATTTTTATTTCAGAAAAACTTATTGTTGGATTTGTAACTGCAGCATTTTTGTGCACTACATTTATCACACTTTTTACCATTATCTATTGTATTGCCAAAACCATTGTTATGCTCAAATAATTTAATAAATGTATTATTTCCTTAAAAACATTAATTCTAGCTATTTGAAGCAATAATTGTCTGTAAAATGTTGAATATATGTGATTGACATCCCTATATCTTTAGCAGATGATTAAAGTTTAATGGTTAATAATACTTTGAAGGTGATATAGCCAATTTGCATGTGCCAAAACTAAGACAATTTGGTCTTAAAATTAGGATAATCCAATTCCGAAGGAGAACTCAGCATTTCATACTGAAGGTTGGCTTCTGAGAAGTCTTCTCATTTTCCCTTCATCAGTAGAGAGTGCTTGGTAGACCAGTAACTCTGAACAGCTTGCTGGTACGAGTCTCCCAGCTTCATGCCTGTATCTCTCCTGGGGAGCTTCACCATGTATTGTCCATATTATTATCTGCAGTGTTTATTGTGGCAATACTGCTGCCACATTTACTAACAAATAATTATGTACTTATGAGTCACCTCTAACTTTCACTAATGGAATTCCCCTAACATATCCATTATCCACCCACTATTCAGACCCTACATGTATCTCACACTCATTACAATTCTCATTACACTCTGAACATTAGATTTGGCCAATTAGCCTATTCCTTCTTTACACTCTAGTTAACTAAATCACATTCATGATATATTACCACACCTTTCCTGTTCTGTTAGCTACATTATGGCAGAACCTTTATTATTTTTCCTTACCTTAGTGCATACTAAGTGCTGCCAGGTGTTTGAAGAACTATATTTAGACATCATCTAGGGCGTGATAGCTTAGCTATAAAGTTATCCTCTCCAGCTTGCACTACTACAAGTCTTATACACTTCAGTAGTTAGTTCTCATCCTTCCTGTCTAGTGGCAGCATATGCCTACCTGTCCATCTTGGCCCTTGTACCACCACAGTTGGCGGAAGAGGTGTGTCGTGATGAGACAGACCTGTTCCATGGATGGCAATTTCTTTCGAATCCAGCTGACTTGACTTGCTGCAGAATTATCTCTCTTCATTGTGAATGTTAAGTCATAATTTATTTATTTTAACTAATCCATTACTGTGTTCCTAACATTGTCTTTACAATTATTGTTTTTCTGTTGCATTGCTTCTTCATACTGTGCA
>WLWD01002790.1_pt1 | contig 58986 bp, 45 predicted proteins | sample 6712731 | NCBI WGS metagenome assembly WLWD01 (sample SAMN12718690, study PRJNA576275) | sponge metagenome | isolation source: marine sponge | host: Mycale hentscheli | place: New Zealand: South Island, Marlborough, Capsize Point | collected 2014-11-01 | reverse complement strand
TTTAGAAAATTGGTAATGACGAAGCAAAAAGCCTCAATATTTATGCAATATCTATCTTAAAAAAAAAAATGAGTTGAATTATTCTTGAAACTTTTTGGAGGCTCAGTATTAACCGATTACACGCGAATAAAAAATTTAATTGCGCCTTACGTAACGCGGTCACGGGCGCACGCGAGACACAGAGAATTGATTGCTTGGTGGGAGGGTGACACTAAGCGAGAGAAAGAAGACGAACGTTTGAAGATTGCCTCGGGGACAGTATTATCGAACGATAGAGTACGCTCTAGGCTATTGGGAAATCATAAATTCGACGCTAAGGAGCTGTTCCCGACTGAAAAATAACAAAGTACTCGCACCGTTTGGCAAAAACTTTTATGGCATCACACTGAGGCTCTTAGTAAGCACACTAGTAAGGTTGGAAGTATGGTTTCATGGCTGAAGCAGTTTGCTACTCGATCATAGAGGTAAGAGAAAGTGTTTTTGCACGCATCTGTCTTACATTCAGGAAGAATTTGTTGATATTTATTTAGGGTGTGTTTTAATTTGAACTGAGAAATCTGTTATAAATTTTGTGAACAGAGAAGCTTTTTATGGCTTTTGTGCATGAAAACAGGTACATCACAAATAAATGATAGAATATTTGAGTGTATTCAGTTTGGTACTCCAATGTGTCTTTACTTTTGATGTGCTGGTAGGCTGCATTGTTGACAGAACAGTTGGTGATCTTACCCCAAGTCCAATTGGTCATAGCATAATAGAAGTATAATGTCATAGGGCTCCCTGCAGTCTCACCTGTTGTATAACAATATTTATTATTACTTATTGCTATAAAGAATGTGGTTAAAATTCCTGTAGAAATCGCTATTTCAGAATCATCAATTCCGTTCTCTCGTCAGAGTCCTTGACCATCTAGTAACTGCTACAGTCACTACACCCATCAGTAGTGAAGTCGTCATTCTTGCTGTCATCAAACTCCTCGTCACTACCATCAGAGTTACTGCCATCCTGGTCACTGCCATCCTTGTCACTGCCATGCTCTGCCAGGTCAAGAATATTGTCTTCATCACTAGGATGCTGAAGTGCCAGTGTTCCACTTGCCAAGATAGCTTTCTACTTGTCATATAATGAGCAGTTATAGCTAAAGCAATATTGCTTTGTAAAAAATTATTCTGTGTACCTTTATTATATTATGAAATATATTTTCAATTTATACTTTATCAGAAAGAAGTCTTATTGTTGTGACAAAATTTACTCAACATTTTCTTATGGCAGTCTATGTATTTTATAAGCCTAAAATATACTTACAACAATATAGAATCGTCTGCAATTGTGATTGGTGGCTTCCTTGACTCCACAAAGCTCCAGGGCGAAGTGGACGCGAAGACGCATTTTTGACGCATTTTCGCGTCCTCCGCGGTTATCGATTTTTCTTAATTGACGCGTATTTGCGTCTTCCGCGATTAATCGGTTAAACCCTAAGCAATTTTTTTTTGCTAAAAAAAAATAAATAAAAAAGCATCAAAAATTTTTCATTTCCTACCATCAGAAGGCATGAACTCTCTTATAAAGACTTAACACCCATAATATAGGCAGAAATTCAAACCCGAATATTGAGCAGACCATTTTGCTCGTGGAAAGGGGCGAGCAGCTCTAAATGGATATCTAGCATAACACACTCTTTGGAGTAGCTACACCACACCACTTGACGAAGCATTTGTTTATAATCTCACTCTTTCAAGTTGAACAATCATTGTGTTCCTTACTTTTAGAATCTGCATTCACTGTCAAGTTAATTTTATAAAAGCATTGCAAGTTTGAGTGAAAGAAGAAAATTGTGCATCTGAAGTAGTAAAAGTTTTTAGCTCTATAATATATTTGCTTGTCACTATTATATACTCCTCGGTATGTATGCAATTTGTTTTAGGATATACTGCGGCATTTACAAGTATTTGGCACCATCTTTACATGATACCATCTTTCAGGTGTTGTTTACTTAATACATTCACTCCATGTCTTGTACCAATGTTATAGGATAAGTACTACTCGTGAAATGTGCACGGCTCTGAAGAACCACTGCGTTAAAATAGATGCTGCTCTAGCCCAAGGACAGGAGGACAAAGAGAAGCTTTTTAGACTGAATCAAGAGAGAATGGTAGAGTATCAGGTCAGTAGGTGCAGCTTTAGAATGTGTGTTACTATCATCAATATACATGTGGTGGCTAGAATTTGCTGGAGAAATATGAGAAATTAGAAGAAGATCAAGTACAATGGCACCAGACCCACCAGAATGCCTGTGAGTGAAGTTGAGTGAAGAAATAGAAAACAAACATGGAAGGGGCAAATCTATTTAATTATTTGAATTTGTGTGGGTGCAGTATCAGCAGAAAAGAAAGAAAAAGAAGAACTTATTGAAAGGTGTGCCGAGTTATCTGAGAAGATGGAGGCTTCTCTGTGTAAGGTATACCTCATGTGATGTAGGGTGTACAGTAGTTCTCTTAATAACACAGCTACATTGAATTATTTCATTGTGTTACAATAGTAGCTAGTTGTTTTTTCCTTACCCTCTTTCTGTATTACTTTAGCTAGTGGAACAAGTGAAATGGTAGCTAAGCATTTGCAAATATTTGAAATATTTGGTTGTGCAGAATAAAAATTTAGAAGATCAAGTGGCAGATGGGAATCTATCTATAACAGCACTCAAAAAGACACTTATAATTTCAGAAGATGAGCTAAAGCGTCTCCGTCAAGATCAAGGTATAACACGTACTTTTATCATTCAGAAGTGATTGAAGTTTGGGGGGGGGGGGGGGGGGGGGGGAGCAGGAAGGGTAGGGGGCACACACTATGCAGATTATATAAGCATTGAATTTCATTGGGAAACTTTTGTTCAGCTTAGTTAATATGTAGATATATTTTTTTCATGAGCTATAAAGTTGTTTTCATGATTCAATTGGCCTGTGATACATGGTGCCCCCCCCCCCCCCCCCCCCCCCCCCCCCCACTCCACTTTGATGCACCTTCCACCACTCCTCTTTCAGTCTTTTCTAATGTATTATTATCATAGAGTGTCTTCAAGATTTACTCCGAACCAAAGATGAACAGATCAATTATTTGAAGGACAGACTAGCTGTCCGGGATGAAGAGGTGCAGTTCAGCAAAAGGGAAGCTGAAAGGATTTCTGAGGATCTAACTGAAGCTAAAACTAATCTAACTAATCATATGGTAATTAATCTTTTGACTGCCATTTAGATGAATATAATGATTTAATAACTGACAGGAAGGAAGTCAAAAAGAAGTGACTAGACTTGAAGAGTCTTTAGAAAGGACTTTGTTGGAATGGACTTCAAAATATGAAAATTTGAACACTGAATTTACAAGAACATTAACTTGCTTGGAGAAGATGACCGCAAGTAAAGAGGTGGTTGAAGAACAGCTTGAGGAAAGTGAAAAAAATTGTAAATCCACGAAGGAGGAGTTGGTGTTAATTAAAAAAACTTACGAGGCATTGCAAGCAGCGAAACGAGAAGCATTGGTGGAATTGGATGAGGTCAAGCAACAATTAGTTTTATCTAGGAAGGAGGCAGACACTCAGAGAGAGGACAAAGAGCAAGGCTTGGAGCGTGCAGAGGTAAGGCATTATATCATATACATATGTACATACACAGCCATTGTGCCCTCTTATATTACTATGAATTATCAGTAGCTCTTCTAAACAAGCTCTAGGCCACTACAACTGGCCGAAATTACTATGGTAAGGGTTTTCAATGCCAAAACATAGACTCACAACAATTTTTGAGACTTTAAAAAATGAGTTTTAATAATCAATATGCAGTTTTAAGTTTGACAAAAAGAATTATTAGTCGTCATCCTGTTTGTCTGTCTGTCACGCTCTGTTGGAGATTACTGACAGCCATTGATTTAGGTATGAACTTGCTCAGAACGATGATTTAAGACCTTTCACTGCTCTACTTTTTTTTCAGGCTTATTTTTGAGAAAACGCGAAGCTGTCAGCTCTGCGTAGGTACCAGCTTTTGTGGGACACCCCCTATTGTCACGTTATCACGTGAGCAAATAATTTCTTACAGCCCACGCTTGCTTTATGTCGCTAGGAAGTTAACGGAGTTGCTGGAAGTGGAGTTTCACGTTGAAAATAATATATATGGGTGAGTGTCTCTGGCCTGTTTAGCTTCTTCTCTTACGAAGACAGCGTTTGCATGTACTGTTTTCATTGCTTGAGCTATTATAGATGCCTGATTAGACTAGCCAATACATAAATTATTCTTTTGGTCTGAGATTATTTTGTAGTAGCTAGCTAGTATATAGTAGAGTGGTACTGAGAGTTCGTACCTTTGGTGCTTCATTTTTGTAGTACTGCAGAAGAAACTGGGGGTAAGCCTAAAAGGTAACAGAAAATTCATACACCCATGCACACCTTACAGATTATGTAGCATTCATACATATAGGATTTTCAAATATTCATCCCTATTACTGTCTCACTCGCTTGTATGGCTACTGTATAGAGACAGAAATTTCATATTTGTTTTGGTAGGTGTGGATATGTAGGCAACCCAATAAAGTTAGCAGTAATTTGACTTTGTAGGTTATGCCTGTGCTCAGTCAATTGCTCGACAGATTTTCCCTCATGTTTTAAAAATAATTGTTCACATGCACATGTGTAGTGTTTATGGTTTGGTGAATATACACCTATTGTATTACTATTTTATTGTAATTTATTGGCGAGCGAGCGAAGCGAGCGAGACACTCAGGGGTAACTCAATCAAAAATCATGGATATTTGTTTGTTTATATTATATGTATGTATTGACGTATGTGTCATTTTGCACTTTGACCCTCATGTTTTTGTGTTTGCTTCGTGGTCTACCCCTTCCCATACCTTCATTAAACAGAATCTTTCAGTTTAGCGATCCGTATTATTCCAACCCCTTTGTATTACATTGTTTCTAAATGCCACAAGACACACTTAAGTACTGTTAGACTCAACTCTGTGCAGTAATTCTTTTGAGCATCTTGTTTTTTCAAGCCTCACAATGTTATGGCGAAAGGTTACTATGGTATTGAGACCCTTTACCGGACACAATTTCTAAAACTGCCATTTATAGTAGCTGTGAGTGCTTGTTGTCAAAAGCTACTACTGGTAACTCAGATAATCAGAATGTGATATTAGAATATTAGAGACTACAGACAATACCAGTACTCAGAAAATTGAGGTAAGAAAGTAGTTCTGTATTTATTAGCTAAAGTGGTAGTCACAACGGCTACGTACTTACACTTTTAGAATGGACTGATAAATTATTTTGAAGAGTTTCGTTTGTGCACAGGCTCGCTCGCCATTTGGGCTCAAGCACATCACTAGTATTATAAACCCTCACATCCACACTATCGGCTAAGTGCCTGGCACCTACTATGTGATATAATTGTAGAGGTGCCTGTGTTGTGATGAGACAGGAATGAAATATTATGTGATGATTACCGGGGTTTTATTGGCGAGCGAGCGTAGCGAGCGAGACACTTACAGGGGTAACACAATCGAAAATCGGGGATGTTTGTTTATTTATTTATTTATTTATATATATGTTTGGACGTATGTATGTCATTTGACCCTCCGTATTTTTGTGTTCGCTCGGCGTTCGACCCCGTCCCAAACTTCACTAAACAGAATCCTCTGGTTTTGCGACCATTACCCGTATCACCTTGGAAATTAAATTGTTTACCGCTTTGAATTGTTTTGTGGGTGCAGTTAAAACTCAAAATCTTATGGGAGCTCCATTTCTATTCGAGTTAGTGGCGGTGGTAAGTTAATGCGCTATTTGTCACAGTTATAAGCCCTACTCAACAGCATTTACTTGACAATTCATTGTCCACTAGACGAACCACGAAGGTAAGTCTTGCGTAGGTATGTTCAGTTGTGTGAAAGTATTGTGCGTTACAACTACTATTAAGAATATCACAAAGAAATTTTTTAATAACGTGACTTGATTTTGTTGCTTCTTTTTCAATTCAAGCAGTTGAGGGGAGTGGTTACTATGTCATTGAACCCCCTTTACCATATATGCGTAATTTAACAACTCGACTTTATTTTAGTAGTTTGAATAACAATAGTGTAGTTTAAGGCTCGCTCGCCATTTGTGCTCAAGCACACCACTAGTTTAGAAAATTTTGTTTGGAGGGAAAGTTCGGCCCAGACTACCATCTCTATATATATACTAAGTTGCTAGGCAACAATGATATTTTTTTCTCTTTAAGTAATAGTTATGCCATGGCCAACGAGGGGTTATGGAATATAAGAGGGCAAAGCAGGGCGGTGATATTCCATAACCCCGATGTTGCCATGGCATAACTGTTTTATACCATAGTTAAATACCGTTGCTATATTGTTGTCAGGTGTAATAACTTGGCAAGTGTGCAATAACACTTGCCCGGTATTTGTTATAGTTGGCGAGCGAGCGAAGCGAGCGAGCAACTCTAAGATGTAGTCTATGGAAATCCTGAATACGTCGTCGTTTAAACGCGCGCGCATGAATACGTCGTCGTTTAAACGCGCGCGCATACGTGGTCGTTTAAACTGAATACGTGGTCGTTTAAACGCGCGCGCGCATTCCAGAACTTCGCTGGCTCGCCCAACCAATGCTACACGAGCATGCTTAGCATGTGGACACTTCAGAGTATCCCCCATCCCCATTTCCCCCTTTACACGTTTCCCCCCTTTACACGGTTCCCCCTTTACATGTTTCCCCTTTACACGTTTCCCCCCTTTTCCCCTTTTCTGTACTTTACACATTATTTTGTTATCATTGTTACTTTATCATGAGGAGTACCATTCTTTACCTTTTACCAATCATCATTTCCCCCTTTACATGTCATTACATATTCTACTACTAATAATGAGATGTGAATTCAGATTTGGCAACCTGCAGGAAGAAAACCAATGCAAATTCAAACCAAACGACCCCAATGCAATTGAAAGTGTCAACATTTCCCCAGAACTTCGCTCGCTCGCCCAACCAATGCTACACGAGCATTTTCTAGTTATAAACCAAAATTGAGGTTTGTATGCGATTTATAAATCGAAATACAAACCTAATGATTTTGGTTTATAACTATTTTATAGCCAGAACATAAACAACGAGCAAAGTATAGCGTTAGCTATCTTAGTAATTGTATTAAAGTACCCAAACTCTTCATTATTCCATTTTGCTTTGATCTGCCTTCTACCATAATTATGGTTGCTAAGAACTATATCAGACTTTTCCCCGCTAATACATTTTCTTACGATTTTCTTACGGGCATACCAGACTGTATCAGATTTATAGTTCTTAACGACAAGCGCGGTCGCTCGGGTAACGGGCTATAAAAACTAGTTAAAGCATGAGCGCTTAGTGCCTAGTACATTTATCGCACTCAGTCCTCGGGCCTACGGCCCTCGGGCTGTCGTGCAATAAATCGACTAGAAACTAAGCGCTCATGCTTTAACTATAACTTGCTGCTACTACTACTCTCTCATATCCACCTATATGGGACCAGCCCTACCACATATAACTCTCCTGCCGCTCTCATACCACAGGAATTTACCACAGCTAGCTGCTTTACTGCTTACTGCTGAGCAGCCCAGGTAGAGTTAGATCTGGAGATAACAGCTGGCAGCTACAATGCTAAAGTAAACTTGCTAAAGTAAACTTGCTAAAGTAAACTTTCTGGCGTGCTTCAATTGAATTTTAATTGAATTTTAATTTTGGGCCGGAAACACTGAAGAATTCGCTTGACACCCCACCAGGAAAATATCATAGCCCCAGGAAAAATCACCGGGAAAATATCACTTTTAATCCATGGGTGTTACCGCAGCAACCATGGTATAAATACAATTAATCAGAGTAATTAGCATGAAATTGTGTTCATCTAAATACTGTCATTTTTGAGCTCTGCCTAACGTAAAAAGAAAGTCCCCCCCCCCCCCCCCCCCCCTTTATCCCACTATATAGATAGAACCCTGATTACATTTTCAACATTGCCTGGGCCAGCCACATATTGGCTGTCATTTAATACACGTGCCTACTAGCATTTGATCACTAGTTCTCTTCCATCCTTAGAAACTGGTTTCAGAAGTTGTGTCTCGCCATGACAGTGTTAGAGTGAGTTGGCAAGAGAAGGAGAGTCGTCTAGAGTCACAGCTGGCCTCTGTGGTACTAGAGAAAGACAGAATGGGCGGAGATTTACTGGCACTCAAACTCGAGTTGCAGGAGACAGAGAAGAAATTAGAGGAGAGTGTAACTCTGGCAAAGGATACAGAATTCCAAGTAATGCATTAATAATTAGTTAAATTTGGCAAAAATCGAGGAAAGCTGATTGAAATGTTTTAGATTAATTGAGGAATATGTATTACAATTTTTGAATGCTAGAATTATGAAACAGTATATGATGTATTGTCACAAAGACTTGAAGCTTGATTTTGGTATTGATGCTAATTCAGGCACTGGTTTGAAATGATCTTGTTCGTAATAAACAACAAACTTTGTTTTGTTTACAGCATGATGCTCGTGTGAAATTACTGGCATCAGAAGCGGAAGGACTGAGAGGTGAACGCGATAATTTCAGGCTGCAAATGGAAGAGCTGGCCAAGAACGAGGTTAGTCATGTGATAGCTTGCTGGTTAGAGGTGTTCTGGTGAGTTGAATATACAAAAAAAGAATATATATATAATATATATAATATATATGTATATATATAGCTATTATATTTATGCACATGAGCTGGCTAACTTGCTAGAGGCAACCCAGGTACCCACAACTCACCAATTCCTTTGAATACTATAACATTTCAAGCTATATGTTGGCTCTTCTAGTGGTGTAGAAATGACAAAGCAGTGAAATGCATAGAAATATAGAGAACGTAGTTGCTTTAGAAAGGGAGGTTTTAATAATGCTAACTTGCATTGCACAATGTGTATACTTGTAATTATGAGTTCTTGAAATTCTTTATTCATTGGGTTACACTTGACAACTAACCATTTTGTGGTATTTTTGTTGATTAGAAAATGTTAGCCCTTCAGTGTTCAGGCAAAGCAGATGTTATCAGGAAAAATGATGAACTTTCAGCTCATTTGGAACATAAAACAGATCAGTTGAGAGACTTGGAGAAAAAGGTATTATAATCATCAAATTTCATTAAAAATTGTAATGGTGTCGAGAGAAAATATCACTTCACCTACTAATTTTATAGCGAACCAATATACACTTTTGGCCACTTGTGATTTCATCTATAATTTTCACATATTCTTGTGGGAATTTTCACTTGTTAAATATTACACACACACACAAAAACTAGTTGACCCAAGAAAAAGAAGCTGCGCTTAATGAGTGCGAGAATTTGAAACTAGAGGTGAAAGTCCTTGCCAGCCAAGTGACGACATCCAAACACAATCAAGACATGGAAAAGCAAAAATATGTTATAGAAGTATGTGTGCCACACCCACAGTCAGTTCATATGAGATTACATGCTGTATTGTTTCTTTTTATCAGTTACAGAGAGTCTGTGAAGACTTCAGTCACAAGATGGCTATTGTAAATGACGAGATGGAGAAAGTGAAGAAAGAGGCAGAAACTGCCAGAAAGGATCATATGCGAGGGAAGAAAGAATGTGATAAAGAAGTGAGAAATTTATTTATTTATTATACATTCAATTCATTATTTTTTCATTCAGGTGCAAGATTTAGTGGCGGCAATGGACTCGTATCGTTCTGAGCATGAGAAGACCATTGCTGGTAAGGAAAGGATCATCGAAAACCTCAGACTTCAGCAGCAACAGAATGAACAATATAAGGTAAAGTGGAATTGTACAAATGTCAATTCTTGTATTCACTGTGCTAGGCTCTATGTGACATTTCTTGTTCGTTGTAAAATTTCCTAGGCCTAATTTCTTTCATATCAGTCACCATTTCCTTTCCCATCTCTTGTAAGCAAACCTATTGAAATGTGCTCCCAAATATCCTTTTGTTTGTACTAACAATTCAGGTGTTATTCCCTTTCTGTCAGTACATTTTAATTGGTGATCGTAAGCAGTGAGAGACACCATCAGGAGTGTACAAATTCAAGCCTTAAAGGGGCTTTTTGCTCCTCCTGAAATAATCATGGCCACATTTGCCCCCAAATTATCATCAATTTCAACTTCCCTGAAATTTCCAGAAGTGTTGATTTGATTTTTCTACAATTCCGTTTTGAAAATACTCTGCAGTAGCTGATAGACCATTCAATAAAGATTTGTGGGCTTTTCAAAACAGACTAGCTAATTGCATGAGTTTTTATTTTGTTGCCAATCATTTACAGTAGGCGCCAAAAAAGTTCCGGATTCTGTTCTGTATACGGGTGTAAAACGGTAGTTTTTAATCGTAGTATTACCAATGCCTTCCGTATCGCTTTGACTAAATGGCCGACACCTTTTACTAAAATGATTAAAAACAAAACAACAACAACAAAAAACAAACAGTTAAGCTCTTTCATCGATTCACTGCTCCATATCTATATCAGCAAGAAACACAAAAGCTCCGTCTCAGGAGCCTGTAAACAATAATCAGAATGTTTTATTGGATAAACGATTTTTTATATTTCATAGAGCAAGGTATACGGTAAACAATAAAGGTGATGTGGTCAAATGGAACAGCGCCTTATTTTAACTGTGCGGCAGCCATTCTACGGAATGAAATCCAGAACTGTATATAGTGGACTATGAGAGCCACTGAAGATGACACCATTTCTTGCCATTCAATGGCAAGTACACTTTACCCAGCATATACAGTATGTGATACAGAAGGGGGGAGAGAAGTACTGGAACTCCTCTCTCTCTCCCCCCCCCATCTATAGTTGTCCCCCCAAAGATAACGTTTCCTCCCACCCACAAATGAAGTGTCCATTATACCACTCCACATTCTATCTATATAATAATACGCTTGTGTGTCAGTAACGACGACGACGGGGTCTGTATTAATGAATAATTCATGAGCGTATGGTTCGGTAAAGCATCGTCACCTTAAGGTAGATAGAGTATCGTCACATTCAGTAGAACGTGCTGGTTACTTCTAAAAAGTGCGTGCAATAAACGATGGAAGGCGGCATAGTTTCAAAAAGGAAGGCAAATTACGGAAGAGAAGGTAAAGGCGATTAATCATAACTGAAAAGTGGATGGAGTCGGCGAGGTAAGGGGTTTAGGTTAACAATGGAAGGGAAGAGAAGGCAAAAAGGCGAGTGATTAATTACAACTAAAAGCGGGCGGGGGTTAGTGTTCAAAAGCAAAGCTAAAGTACGAAATAGAAGACAAAAGTTTCTCAAAGTAGGACAGAAATTCAGAAGCAGGAGAGAGAGATAGGAAAAGGGGGTTCCATGACTCAAGAAGTAGAGCTGAAGATAGGAGAGGTGGGGTAGAAGAAAAGCTCAGATAGCTTAGAAAAAAGAGAGTAGGGGAGGGAAATTTATGTAACCTTAACCAATGGTAGAGAATGATAACTGAGCAAGATTACTTGTGCTACTGCATTCTTACTTTGCAATATGTCAAGCGCCACTATGTGGCGGGGTACTTGCTAGTTACATATAAAGCCATTTGGTGCATATTTGAAATGAATGGTACTTTCTACAGTTACAATTAAATGCTCTGGTTTTGCAGTTCAATGCTATCCAACTGGGTAATGGGTATGAAACACCCTCTAATGCTGATGAGTATCAAACCCTGATATAGCTAGGTTAACTCGCTCGTCATTTGTGCTAAATAAAGCACGTAATAATTTTTGTGTTTTTGACGAATCTTTTGTTACCTATGGTACGTACATTTAGGAATCATCTGAGCGAGAGTTTACACTGTATGAAGGTCAGCTGAAGCAGCTACGCAGTACTATAGAAGACAAGAACAGTGAAATCAAGCAGTTGGTGAGCTCTGTGGATGAACTGACTTTGAAGATGGAAGTAAGTGAGAAGGAAATAGAGAAGAAGAACAGTGAAGTCAAGGAACTGAGGAATGCTGTGGAGACTTCTGGTCAGAAAGCCGAGGTAAAAACTAATCATACTCGTGCTGTATGTGCTGGTGAATAAGCTTTTAGTCACACTGTTAGAATAGCGCACACACACACACACAACACACACAACACACACACATACATTTGTGTAAGTTTAATTAGCCATTTTGTTCACATGGTTTCATACAGAGGGGAGGTGAGGTGGGTGTGAACTGGCATCTCTTTCCCTATCCCCACTTCCCCCTCCACCAAAAATTTTGGAAATTAATTTAGTACATTAGCGTAAGTTAAATTTATGAGTATAAATATTATACGTAAAATCATGCGTGTATGGCCAAACACTGATCAGTGTGAAGTATATACACTCATATAGGAATAAAGTAGTATGGGTTTAAAAATGGGTGTGGCTAGGTACATGCAGTGTCTCCCACCCCCAGCGAAAAATCCGGTATGAAACATGTACGTATATGTGTACACTGTGTTTTTTTTTTTTGTGTGTGTGTATGTAGGAGGAGTCCATCTCATCCAATGTTGTATCCACTACTCCTTCTAAGAAGACCATCAAAAGTGCTCCCAGAGTTCAGGCCCTCAAGCAGAAACCCTCCACAACAGGTAAAGTTTTGACTCAAAAGAATGGTATAGTATATTTACAACTTTCATTGGCGAGCAAGACACTATCAGGGGTAACTCAATTGAAAATCGGGGATATTTGTTTATATATATGTTTGGACGTACGTAAGGCATTTTTGTACTTTGACCCTCGCGTTTTTGTGTTAGTTCTGTGGTCAACCTCGTCCCAAACTTCACTAAACAGAATCCTCTGGTTTATCGATCAGTACCCGAATCACTCTAGGAAGTGAATTGTTTACTGTTTCGAATTCTTTTGCGGGTGCAGTTAAAACGTGAAAACTTACGGGACTTCCATTTCTATTCGAGTTAGTGACGGTGGTAAGTCAATGCGCTCTTTGTCTTGGTTATAAGCCCTACGCAACAGTATTTACTTGAAAATGCATTGTCCACTAGACTAACCGCGAAGGTAAGTCTCGTGTAGGTGTATGTCCAGTTGTGTCAAAGCATTGTGCTTTACAGCCACTACTTAGCTAAAGAATATCACAAAGAAAACGTTTAAATAACGTCTATTGTTTTGTTGTTTTCCCCTTCAATTCAGACAGTTGCAGCGAGTTGTTACTATGGCACTGAAATACCTTTACCGTGTATGCGTAATTAAAAAACTCGACCTTATTTTCAGTAGCTTCAGTGTTAGAAGTCAAAATCATTCATATAAAAATAGTATAGTCTTTAGGCTCGCTCGCCATTTGTGCTCAAGCACTATTTCAGATGATTCAGCTCATTGAGAGCTTCTTCACTGAACAACAACAACAACAACAACAAAGTTGGTAGTGGTTATAGTTGCTAATGTATTATCAAAGTTGGATTACAATGATCATCAACAAGTCTGTGTATTTTTCATAATGAGATTTCAGAAAAGTGAAAAAAATTTTTTTATTAAATTTTAGTGAGGTTCTTTCCCCTCATGAAATCAATAAAAAATTGTGGCCATAAAGGTTTCATGGGAGAAAACCATGGGTAAACTATTTTCAGGAAGGGGGGAAAATTCTCCCCTAAAGGTGAAAACCCTGCATTCACTTATATTTTTTTGTCAGTTCCAGAAATTCCAAGTGCCATCGAGCCATCCAGCTCTCAGACTAATATAATGAAGACATCGGTTGCCAGTAGCAACACTCCCATGCAGCATCCAGCCCACATCTTCAAGACACCCGCTCTGCCTACTCCTGGTCGCCTGTACAGTTATCGCGTCAAGGCCACACCCCATCAGAAGACTAAGTCATTCCACATTACTCCAAGGACAATGTATGGCAACAGGTATTATATGCACATACTGTGTATTCCAGCTTGACCACACATTTGCATGAATACAATGTTTTCTCCTCTCCCTCCTCCCCTCTCTTGGTCACGTGCACACTTACACACGCAGGCTTCAAAACAAGATCTTGCTGCATTGTATCCTGATGTTTTATTAATTATTTTTCATACTAAGTTGCCTATCTATATAATAATACGCGTGACTGACGACGACGACGTACGTATTCATGAATAATTCATGAGCTAATGAGCTAGAACGCGCAGACGCACAATACTCGTGAACTCACGCTGAATTGCCCGGTAAACCTAGAGTGCAATGCAGAAACGGTTAGCAACCAAACCCAACACAAAAAATGGACAGTAGGTGAGAGTGGCAGAAAAACAGGAGCGCAGTTTCGTGAACTAGCGCTGAATTACCGAGTATACCAAGAACGCAGTTATAAAGAAGTGAAGGGGTTGGCTACGCTAGACTACCGGTAGGCGAATTTGTTCGCTACCTAACTGGGTACAACGATAAATGGAAAAAGACGAGAGTGGCAGACAAACCGGAGAGTAGGTAAAGTGTCGTCACGGTCGGTAGAAAGTGATTACTATAATTGCTGACAAAAAGTGGGTGAAAACAGATGAAGATAGGCGGTATAAGCTTAAAAAAGGGCCAGGTTAAAATGCAAAAGCGGTTAATAGTGGGTGGAATCGACGAGGAAAAGCAGTGTGGTAAAAAGGAGAAACTACGAAAGAGAAGGCAAAAAGGAAACAATTAATATTGTACTAAAAAGCGGGTGGAATCGAATCATTGAGTAATGGCGGCGTAAGTTTTAAAAAGAAAGGTGAAAGTAGAAAAGCAGAAGTTAAAAGTTTCACTTAGCCTAAGTCATCATGATAGAAGGACAGAAAGATTCACAAGCAGGAGAGGTAGATAAAGGTGGAGAGAGGACTCCATGACTCAAGAAAGAAGAACTGGAAACTGTAGAGAATGATAGCCATGAATAAAAGTAAATTATGCTACTACATTCTTACTGTGCAATACGTCAAGCGCCACTGTGTGGCGGGGTACTTGCTAGTAGTTCATAATTAGCCATCATTTTAACATAGACTTTTTGCTTAATACCTTTTTGCCTAGAATTCACTGCTATTGACTAAATTGATGTAGCAGTGGTATAATTGGCAAGCGAGCATTATGGCGATAGGTTACTATGGTATTGAGACCCTTTACCAGACTTAATTTTTAAAAACTCTGCCGTTTATAGTAGCCGTGAGTGTTTGTTGTCAAACACTACTGGTAACTCAGATAGTCAGAATGCGATATTAGAGACTATCTAACAATTACAGAACTACTTTCTCACCTCAATTTCCTGTACTGATATTGTCTGTAAAGTATGGTCACAACGGCTATGTACTTGTACTCTTTTAGAAATGGACAGATAGATTCTTTTGAAGTGTTTGTTTGTGCACAGGCTCGCTTGCCATTTGTGTTCAAGCACATCACTAGTGTTACTCTCTATTTTTAATTATTATTAACCACGTTTTGCTTCTGTTGATACAGTTCATCTCGTGTGTGTGTGTGTGTGTGTTATTCTGATGCAACCTTAATACCATACAATTATACATTGAAGTACGGACAATGATTAACTAACCACAGATATAGGCTTTCAGAGCTGTTGCTTACATGAACATGTACCTTGAAATCTCATTCACCATAAATAAAAACAAAATGACCGTGGTTTAATCTTCCATCCTAAAATGTCAACTTGGATAATACTTCATACTATAATTGTACTTGTGTTGTTTCTGCAGAGGGAAGAGGATGCGATGTCACATGAGCACTGACTCTGTCAGTAACGAGAGAGAGAAAGAGAACATGCTGGTGGGAGTGGCTGACGATGAAGAGATTGTCTTGAAGAAGCAAAGAACCAAAGTATGTTACGTTTTCTTTAATAATGGTTTTCATAGCTGACAGCCGTATGACTAAATAATAATAAATAAAATTCAAGACGCTCAAGTTTCAAAAAGTTTCCTCTCTGTACGCAAAACTACAGAGTACATGTACAATTTGGTATGAATGTTTGTGGCATGCAAGCGTTTGTTTATGACATTATGACTACACTCTGGCAGTTGGGGGAGATGGAGAGAGAAGGGCATGCAGCTAGGGACCATCTGGTGTTGCTTATCAATGTGTTGTCGAAAGTAAACTCTAGTTTTGACGAAACATACCTGAATCTGCGTAGAGTGCTGCAGTGTATATTCACTAGCTGCAGATTTCTTTTGACCAGTGAGTACGAGTACATGCATGCATACAACTCAAGGATTAATTTTACGTATTTCTCCACGAGAATTGCATCTGATCAAACTTAATATAGTGTACTGAGCTAGCTATTACCACAATTGTGCTAGTCAACCTCCCTCCACTGCTACGTTTATCCAAACTAACAGTTTCAAACTGAATTTGGGTTCACAATGCCAGCAAGAGAAGTAAATTGAGAAAATGTTGATCACATAACCACAGCATGACATGCTGGGGGGGGGGGGGGCACCGCCTGTTGAATAAACAAGTAGGCACTGAATTGAGTATTATGTTCCAATGATAACATCAGATGTACACAACGTAACCCTCTCACATGAGCACACTGAGGATTATAGTCCAACTCATATACATCGAATTTAGCTGATGCCACACGAAAATCCAATGAAGTATTATTTTTTTTGAATTGACATTTTTCATTTCCACAGAATGCCCGTGCTACTGTGCACCAAGTGTCTTCCACAACAACTACTAAATCAAGCAAGAGAGTAGCAGCAAAGAAACAGAGCAAAGAAGATCTATCTTGGTTTGAACTTGACTCTGTGTATGGATTTGGTTCCAACGATTGCTGACTGGTCAAAGACATGGAGGGAAGAGGGAAATTCAACCAAACAAAACTGTCTAGAAATTACCATCAAAATATTCATAATATATTTTATTATAACAGTCATGTTGCTGATTAATAACTAACATTGAAAAGCATTAAAATTTGATGGATGAGTTATAAAATGTGTGAAATAATACTTTGAGTTTGTTTATTCTTGTTTATGAGTAGAATCTGCCAAAGCACTCAGCTTACTTGACAGAGCATTAGAAAAGTCTGCTGAGTACCCGGGACTGATATTTCCAAGGAGTGCATAGACAGTTTCATGTGCTTCTTTAATGGATGAAGACTTCTCCAAGTCTACATTGTCATGCTCATGGCCCACCACCTATGTATCATTGCACAATAAATGACTTGGATAATGTAGATAGGCAAACACTTTTAGGAGTTAGAAAAGAAGAGGGGGGTGGGGGGATCATTTATTGTTTAACAAAATTAATGCTAGAGAAACTCCTATTTAATGCCAACATGATGTTGCTTTGCTAGCTGCGTGGGACCTCAGCTTTAGATAAGCAGACATGCAAAGTATTTACAATTACTACTGGATCTTTATCAGTGCTTGCCTACAGTAAAAGGTCAGTAACATGTGTACTCTACTATGGCTCATAAAATCAGTTGTGAGAACACCACTAATTTCATCCAAAACAAAACTTGTTCACTACCAACTGTATCTAATTAGTGTCAGGGTTACTAGACTTACTTCAAATCCTCTCGGACTGAGTCGAATCGTGAATTTGTTGTCCTCTTTTGTTGTAAGGTTGATGTACGCACACGTGGACACCGACTCGAGCTTTTCACTGAGACAAGCTTCACGTACGGCGTACGCTATTTCCTCCACGGACATCTTCGCCTCTACTCGGAAATCTAAGCTTTCCATCTCTCCACTTCTTACACCAGCAAAGTTAGTACTATAGAGCAATTGCCAACCGCCCCAAAATCTGAACTTTTTGACCTTCAAAACCAAATAATGCCACGCCCCTCTGTCGTGTCGCACACATAGTACGATGTACAGCGCCAAGCTTGCCTTTTACTTTTGTTGGTTTAAAATGAGTCAGAATACAGGATGAAAATAACACTTATAATGCCAATGTATTAGGATGTAAATAGTAGCTGATTAAAATGAGCTACTAAAGGTGATAAGATGGGAGTGGTGGGGGGAGGGGGATGGGTGGAAGTCTGTTTTTAAGCCGTCTTGATCCTCCTCCGCTCATTAGGATCTCTTCCATTAGTCCTCCAAGTGACCAGGTTAGAAGGCTCCAGTCCAAACTTTGTACGGCGATGGTCTGTCATCCTGGTAAAGAAGTAGCCACACGTTGGCTTCTCTTCTGTGTGAAAGGGAGAGATGGAGTTATTGTAATTGAAGCGAGAACTGTTGGGTCTGCTCATCAGAGTTTTCTGTAGATTCATCTATAAAATTACATGTATAAAAATGTACTTAATTTTTAACTCAATCTTTGCTACAACTTTAATACATTAATAATGAATAAATAATGAATAATAATTATAAATAAATAAATAAATAAATTGACCCCTGAAGAGGACTTCGGCAAGAAGTCGAAACATCGGGTTAAGTTTTAATTAACAATATTGGCTGTTAGAAAGAGAAAAATTATAATAAATAAATAAACAAATAAATAAATAAAAAACCAAGAACAATCCTGTCTTCACAAACTTAACATTGCTTTATGTGTTCTGAATGACACAATAGCTACCTTGGGTCAAAGCTTTTATTTAGTGAAGTTCTTTTAGAATCAAAAGTTCAGATACTAGCCAATTCACACACTTCAGGTGTTGACAGTTTCCACTCCAAGGTGCAAATGACTAGCAAGTTTCAGTGTGAACTTTTTGTTTCACTTACAGTCATATCTTATTATTTTTTGTATCAATATGGTATAAGAATAGTAATAAAACTGTTTAGTATTGGTTTCTCTCTATGTTTCTTCTCCCACTCAGTTGTGGCACTAATGTTCAGTGACATTTACCAGGAAAAAATATTTCTCACACCACCGAGTTTTTCCTTCTGCTATAGAAGCTTGCTAGCACATAATAGTAAGTAAAAACCCATATTCCCCGCGCTAGTTAGTTACTTCCACGATATATATTCTTTTTAAGTTACCTTCTTATGAGCTTCCATTAATAAATGTCTCGAGAATGCTGTGACCCGAATTGTTCTGTCAGTCTGGTAACCAGCTTGAGACGGCCAAGAACTCATCCAGTACATTCGAGATTCCCTTCTACTTTCTGGCCTGGGCCTATAGGCCCTGTGGTCCAACATGCCAGAATTAGGCATTACTCTAGTACGCTCGCTGCTCCAAAATCTCAATTGGATCTAGAAGCAACTATCCCATTGATGCTAGAAAAACTCGTCCGCAGTTGCTTCTCTGCGCGTGCGTGACTTAAATTCATAGGCTTTGAATGTAACGGAGGAAATCATAGCGTTCTCGGCATACTTATATAGGCATTATAATTATTGTTAAATCATTCACTGTCTGTTGAATGAAGAAGTTGATTAAAGGTAAAAAAACAAACAAAAACAAAACAAACAAAAAGCAACAACATCAACACTAGCTAGCTAGAGTATTGCCAACTCAGTTCATCCATGGAGTCCATACACCATTGAAGTTTTTAGGGTCTGAAGCAGGATCAAACTTTGGCACAAACTGCTCTATATGTGTGGAGTTGTATGTCTCTATCTTTTGTGTGAGCTGGGAGACAATGTCTGGATTAGCATCAGCCACATTATTCCTCTCTGTGGGATCTACAAAGATATCAAATAGCCATGTAAATGAGGGGTTGTCAGGAGGCTGTTCAATGGTCTGGTTCTTGTGGACCCAGCCTGAAGGGCACATATCCCCAGAAACTTCTGGCCCTCTGCCCATGGTGCAGTTTGGTTGGCCCAATATGAGTTTCCACTTGCCCACTCGAATGGCCGCCTGACCCATAAATGGCTGAGGACCGTCATACCTTGGGGGATCCAGCTGGTGCAGTATTTCAGTGCGTGGGCTGTCTGTGTTTTGCGTTAATGCAGGCCACATGTTGAACCCATCGAGCTTGAGTGCCAGACCTCTGTCAATACCAATCCCTGCTATGCCTTGCACCAAAGTGGGAAACCAGTCTGTAATGTGCATTAGCTGGGTGCTGTCACGATTCCCCTGAATACTTTTATCCCATACGAAACCAAACCCTCTGATTCCACCTTCAAACACGGTGGCCTTGTTTCCACGCAGGGGCCAGTTGCTGCTTCCATAAGCAGTCTGCCCACCATTATCTGTTGACAAAATAATGACCGTATCATCCAATAGTCCCTTTGAATCCAACAAAGAAGTTATCTGGCCAACTCCCTCATCCAGAGCTTGCATCATTCCACAAAATGTCTTTCGTTTAGAATCCGTGATAGACATGCACTTATCCAAATACTGATTGGGTACTTCTAGTGGAGTATGCATAGCCTGATATGCAGCATATATGAAAAAGGGACCACTGGTGCTGTCATGCTGCGAAATAATGCTTTGAATTTCTTTGCTGAAAAGTGTGGTGCTGTATGATCCATTTTGATTAGTTACGGGATCTTTATTTCTCCTGAAATCTATTCCATGAGGATGAATAAGATGTAAGGGATTGTTAGGGTCCCTGTAAGGTTCAGCCCCACACGAATGTGTGAAGTAGTCTTCATCTGCATTGTAGTAGCCAAAGAATGTGTCAAATCCACGATAAGTGGGCGTGTACTCCCACTTGTGCATTCCAAGATCCCATTTTCCTAAGAGACAAAAAAAAAAAATACAAAAAAAGAACAAAAACAAACAGTAAAAGCAACAAACAACAACAACAACACTAGTTTCAATGTTTTATTAATTGCTTATAGTCCAACTATATACCTATAAGATATAAACACACATAAGTGTAAGTGCTAGTTATAAAAAAAAACATTTCACTGAAATGTCAACACGCACAAAATAGCATTCTCACCAATGGCATGTGTTGAGTATCCTCCATTCTTCAGCTGCTGAGCCACAGTCTCCTCCTCTAGTCCCAGTCCATAAGGATGTCCATTGGTAATTACCCCATGAGCTAAACCCAAATTATAGGAGTACCTACCAGCCATGAGGGCTGACCTGGATGGAGAGCACAGAGGCTGCACATAGTACTGCTTGAGCCTCAATCCCTCATTGGTCAGCCGATCTATATTAGGAGTGGTGTACTCTGCCCCCTGATAGCTGGTGTCATTCCAACCCAAGTCATCAATTATAAAGAAGAGGATGTTGGGCTGCTTTGCGCTGACTGCTGATAAAGAGAAACAAATGCCAAGGGAGACGACTAGAGCCAACATGTTGATCAAATATCCAGATTGGTACCAGGTTTCAGCGGGACACCCCCGATATCTTACCTCTCGTCCCGAGTTCCACTGTACACCAGTCAATGTCCCGACGAGTACTTCAAGGTACCGATTATTCGTCAACTTTTAAAGGAGTTCCAGGAATAAATTTCGCAAAATTAACAAAATAATGCGGCAAGAATAGCTCAATTGTGGCCTCGTGACTAACTCGAGTGGTAGGTTGTGCGTTTTGTTGCGCTGCAGCTGAATTAAAGGGCCAAGGGGGAGAATGTCATTTTTATAAAAATGGGATTAATAATCTCTCTGGCATTGGATTTAGCTCAAAAGGTTTTATTAGAAGTAATATTCTTTTTGTTTTCCTAAACACAAATAGATAGCTAACTGTTGTTGTTGTTTTTATTAAATAGTCAATCTTTATGCGAGGTAATTTGGAAAAACCGATACTGCTGATTGTAATTCATTAAAAATTAACATTACTAAAAAAAAAAAAGCAGATGAAAGTTCTGACCTATGATTCCTACACTGCCATAGCTTATTTATTGATCACATGATACGTGTGAATATGAGTATGACATAACTTGTATTCACAGCATGTCTTATGAGCTCTAATCCAGTGTGCCCCTATAGTCGCGCTGAACTCACGTGAGAATAATTTCTTTGCAGCCCACGGTAGTTTTGCATTACATTATTCTCAGCAGTTTACTGGAGTTAGGATATTTTAATTTTTTTAATTTTAATAATTTATTGCATTGCAAAAAGGAGAAACGAGCTAGCTAGCTCAGTGGCTAATATGAAGGAATTTTTTTTTAAAAAAAGGGAGGAACAGAGAAGTTAAGGAAAATAACTGAAAAAAAAGAAGAAGAAAAGTATGTGATAGTGATGAAAAAAAATGTAACAGGAAAAAAATGCTCAAACAAATAAGTCAATAAGACAATACAGTATTTTTTGAAAATCAGTTTTTTCAGTGAACTCTTGAAAGCAGACTCCGAGAGGAGGGACACTATGCCAATCACTGCAAATTTAAATGAGTATTTACGGTGAAGAGTTCTAATGTAAGGACGATAAATGGAAAGGAAATTGAAGTGAGAAGAGCAGGGACAGGGTGAATCTGAAAAAATGAGGGGGAAATGATAGATGATCCTTTGAGCAACAAAGACAAACCTTCTGGTACAAATGCCTCTTTTCAAGAGTTGGCCAGTTCAATCAATTTGTTCAAGCTTTATATTTGGTCACAGGATAAATCAAATAAATAAAGTAGTAGCTACTGTTGCAAATTGTTCATTGAATAATGAAGCACCAAGGATGTGAACCCTCAGCGTTATTATACACTAGCTAGCTATTACTAAGACCAAAAGAATATTTATTTGGAGTAGTATCAATACGAAATATGCCAATACATATGTTCGCGCATGTCGATATCAATTATAATGATGTGTGCTTTTGCTATGCAGAAGACAGCTAACAAAGCAATGTATTTTAAGTTTTCAATGGCTAACACTTGAGTTTATAGTTTCAATTTCATAATGCATACATCAATCAACACACAACAGCTGTTGCTGTTCATAAAAAATCTTGTTGATAAATATATAGTAGAAGGAAAGTGTAAATAGTGCATTAGTGATCACAAAAAATTTTAGGTCGAAGTATATAACAAAAATTAGCTAAATGAGTCATCAATATGGATAAAAATACTCCACAATGGCTATGATGATATTATATACTGTTTTCCAACTCCCTTGCCTTTCTCTTTGGACAAATTTTGTTAAAAATTTTCTTTAAATGTCTCCCAAACATAGCATAAGAGAACATTGCAATATAGCAGAACACAACTAGCAGTAGTGAGGATGTAAATGCTGTATCGGCTAGAATGATCCATGTTATGTCAAGAAAAAATGTAAAATGCATTAAAGTGAGAGATGCGTACAAGAGTGTCAAAAACAGAAGACAGAGAAGATCAACTTGATTGTGGAATTTTTCTTTGTACGGCTTAACTGCTGCAAAAATAATGCTAGATATTATCAATAATACTGTTGTGATGGATAGTATAAAGAATGACTGAAAGAAAGACTGTACAAACTGAAGAATACAGCGAATGACCATGTAGTAAGCTGAAAAATATCTCAAATCAACTGGACCAGTCCTGTAACTACCTTGAAAGGCATCCATAAATACATGAAGCGCTTGAAAATTCCCACCACAGTAATTTAAAAGTCTCTGAAAGCACCTACATGGATATAAAATTAATAGCAGAAAAGGGAGAAGGACAAATGTGAAGGCTATGAAAATTGCCAATAGTCCAAAATGGCGGTGCTCAGAACTGAAGAATTCGATGGAGGCATCTAGATACAAGTAATTCTTATTTAGTTTTCCTCCTGATTCATCATAGGCTTTGGTCTTTGACAAGTATACTAACAGTCAAGATTTTCATACTAGAAAGAAGAATGAAAGTACAGAATGTCTCCACAAGACTCGTACCTCCTCTGTACGATTTTCCCTGCAACATGTACTTAAAAGGTTTCCATGCCCACACAACTACAATGTAATCTTTATCGTACAATTTAATAAGCACATAAGTAAGAAATATCAACAAGAAAGGGTAAAGAGCTACAATATAATCCAGGGCTAAAATATGTAGAATATTAAACCTGGGACTAATGCAAAATTTTGGATACACATCTCGAAAGAAATCTAAATTGCTAGGGCCCAAAAATGCCATTCCGAGTTTGAAAAAGTTTTCAGCCCGAATTGTCCTTCCATGAATCCAAGAGTCCACCATTAATAGATTAAATGGAGCCATTATAATTTGTATTGAAAATATTAAACCATTCATCTTTCCTGCAGCTAAATTGATTCCCAGCATAGCCACAAGGCAATAGAAACCAGTTAGAGGCAGTAAAGCAATAGAGAAATACTTGACCCAGTTCATACGACTGTAGTGGCACGGGATGCAGGAGGACAGGTGGTAGGAATATACTGCCAAACCGTGACCACTTAGACACTGTCCGCAAAATCGTCCAGTACGATTGGATTCTATGGTAATATTTTCGAAGTAATAATTGCACATTCTGATGTTAAAAGTCGAATAATTACTAGCTGCGTACCTGTTCACATCGAAGAACTCGTCTCGTTGCGGATTAAAACAAGTGTACAGGCAGGTACCAAACTCTGTCTTGTAAGTGATGTTGTTGTAAAACATGCAGTTACACCTGGATATTTCAATAGTGCCCTCTTTACAGCGTAAAGCTCCTCCAAGGTTTTGTCCACAGTTCCAGCGGTGGGTTCCGAACCAAATAGGACGGTCATTACGAATATTTGCACTGGATTTGACGTGTAGTAGACTTCTATTTGGGTAGAAGCCACTTACCGTCGTACTGAAAAGAACTACAAACATATAAAACAATAGCATATTTGGCTATTCACATGAAACATTTAGTTTCTCAGAAAATACGGCAGTTACTTTAGCGGTTTTACCTTTATTCTAAGCGCTTCAATAATTGAATTTGCGCTACAACTGAATCGAATTGCTTATCTCTCGCGATATTTTTACGCGTCCAATTAATAGCGCTTTAAGAAACATGTAAGCTAACACCCAACGACCCCTACTGACATGTTTTTCCTCCCAACTTAGTGGATCCTTTCCAATAGAAATAGTGTCTGTGTAGAGACTTCGCATTATTTCTTTAAAATCAAACGCATTTGGGAAGAAATGGATTCTTGGGATTTCTTTACATTCATAACATATATGATGCCTCTCTGTTTTGTCATTATAAGCAATAGTGGAGGACAAAAGAATTCAAAATTTATGATATTTTAGAGCATTTGTGATGACAAATGAAACGTGTAAATAGGAACTATTTGTGGTAAATATAGAATTAATTGCAAGTCAAATTTCCAAAACAACCTCTATTAGATGCAATCTGATATCTATTCTGGCCTAGAAATAAATGAAGAATTATATTGGGCAATTGTCAAATTTTGTGTTAGCTAGCAGGCTTCTGTTCCTTTTAGCTATGCAGTCTAAATATTTTCGAGATTGATTAGTGTGATAGAGTCTAATGAAGACTGCTCTGATGGTTTATTTTCTTTTCTGGTTATCTGAAATATAGCAGCATGACTGTGTTGAAAAGAAACAAAAGAAAGCAACGACAACAAGCAACAGATTTTTAAAGTAATCATTCATATGTGGAGTTACTGTAAAGTTTTTTTTAAACATTGTTGACATTTAAAGCTAGACTAAATAATCATCTGAGGCTAGTGACTAGAATAACTGTTTACTCTACATATATTGCAGCATCATTACACAACTTCTAATGCATAATAAACTGTCCCTATGTGTTAACTTACTACTGTAAAATGGTTACTTCTAGTTGTCATTAATACCACTATAAAACATTCTCTTTCTATACACAACAAAATAATCACAGAATTTTAAAGTTGTTCAATAACTTGAATTGAAAAGTTTCTGAAACTGAGTAAGTTCATTTTAATTAAATTGTAGGAGTTAATAATATTGAGTGTATTTAGAGGAAACACTCAAAAGGGCGCGAGATTCTTGTGACTCATCATTGACTTCCAGACGTTCTTCCACCACATTATCTTCCTCTTCTTTCTTTTTCTTTGAGCAAGCTTTAAACATATGCTTCAAACTATGGCCACACAAGAAGTAGGAGAACATGATGATGTAGAACAGCACAATGCACATAAGGGATGTGAAAAATGCTGCATCAGCAACTTTAATCCATGTGATGTCAAGATAATATGTCGTAAGCGTTAAAGTGTTAGATGCATAGAAGAGAGTCAAGAACAGTAAACTGATGAGGTCAATTTGATTATGGAGCCTATCTTTGTATGGTTTAATAAGCACAAATATAATGGTAGTTATCATTAGTAGTACAGTTATAATGGCCATTACAGAGATGGACTGAAAGTATGACATTATGTACTGATGTATCAAGCGAATGACCATGTAGTAAGCTGAAAAATATCTCAAATCAACTGGATCAGTTCTATAGCTACCTTGAAAGGCATCCATAAATACGTGTAACGCTTGAAACCGGCCATCGAAAAAATTTAGTAGCTTCTGAAAGAATTTGCATGGATAAACCAGCAGTAAAAATAAAGGAAGGAAAAAAAATGTAAATGCTATGATAATGGCCAATACTCCAAAATGACGATGCTTAGCACTGAATAACTTGATTGAAGCATCCAGATATAAATAATTCTTGCTCAATCTTGCACCTGTTTCATCATGACCATTCGTTTTTGTCAACAGAAGGAAGCTTATACTCAGTATTTTGATGCTTGAAAGAAGAATGAAAGTACTGAATGTCTCCACTAAGGTGGTTCGCTGATTAAACTGCCTGCCCTGTAGCAGGTAGCTGAAAGGTTTCCATGCCCAAACAACTAGAATAAAGCCTTTGTCATACATCTTGATAAGGACATAAGTAAGCATTATCAATAAAAATGGGTAAAGAGCTACCAGATAGTCTAGGGCTAGTACGTGTACAACGTTGAAATGGGGACTGATGCAAAATTTTGGATACACGTCCCGGAAGAAATCCAGGTTGACTAGACCAAATAGTGCAATTATAAACTTGAAAACAACACTTGCTTGAATACTTTGAGAGTGGTACCAAGCATCCATCAAAATTAGGTTGAGGGGAGCCATCACAATTTGTACCGAAAATATTAGACCATTCATCTTTCCTGCAGCTAAATTGATTCCCAGCATAGCCACAAGGCAATATAAACCAGTTAGAGGCAGTAAAGCAATAGAGAAATACTTGACCCAGTTCATACGACTGTAGTGGCACGGGATGCAGGAGGACAGGTGGTAGGAATATACCGCCAAACCGTGACCACTTAGACACTGTCCGCAGAATCGCCCGGTGCGATTGGATACTACAGTTGTAGCATTATCTTTATAATAGTTGCACATTCTTTTATTAAAGAGTGTGTAATTAGTGATTGAGTACCTGTTCACCTTGAAGTAAGAGGTTGACTGCGGGTTGAAGCAAGTGTAGGGGCAGGTACCAAATTCTGTCTTGCGAGATACTTCATTGTAGAACATGCAATTGCATCTGATCATTTCGATGGTGTCTTCCCCACAGCATAGAGCTCCTTTAAGGTATCTACCACAGCTAAAAGGATTACTTCCACACCATATCGGCCTGTCCCTATGAGATTTGCTGCAGTTAGAAGTCGGACTAAATCCATTTGAGTGGGTTAGCTTTGCGGTAGCGCCGATAAAAAAGTATAACAGCAGTTCCAATGCCATTTCTTTTATTGTAATTTATAAAGTAGGAACGGGAAATATGCCCCATTTATATAGTGAATTTGAAGGTTATGTATACAAACCTTACGCTTTCAACAGATAGAGTGGGCGTACTTGTCATTACCTTACCGAACCATACCGACACCGCTGTAATTACTAATGCGGCAGTCACTTGCGCGCAAAGTCTTCTAAGCAACACGTTCAAATACATAATGATGTTGATGATACCTTGAATGAAATGTTTCGGACTACTTTAATTACTTCTTTGAAGAAGAGTTCTGGTTTAACATTTGTTGAGAGTTACCACTAGCTGTATTGATTAAACATTGATGTTAAGCAGTAGGTTGGAAAGAATAACTAATTGGATTGCTACGACATAATTTGGCTATGTGGCTAATAATATGACCAAACAAATACTACCACATACTATAAATCGTATAAATTACATATTAATCAATTTTATATTGTTTTTGTAGCATCTAATGCAAAGACATTTGTGAATGTCGTGTAGTGTTCAAGGTCTCCTTGCTCGCTGCGCGTATTTAGGTGCGCACAACAATCTTTTACCTTTCTGTAAAAAAAAAAAAAAAAAAAAAAAAATTTTTAACGCGTCTGCTTTATTAACGCATTTTAGCCACCTTAACACTGAAAGTGAAGTATCACAAGGAAATTCTTTTTCATGCACAGTGAATACGTTATTTTGGAGGAGGCTCTTGAAGATTGTCAGACTGGGAATGTTGTACTCAACACCTATTATGAACAATGCCAGCAACTCTGTGTGAATGTCCTTCAGGCTTCTAAACTCACCACCCAAGTTGATATTTCATGTGATATGTATGTCAAACTGAAGCTGGGGAATAGACAAATCAAAACTTCCACTCAGAATGGGGAATCCCTCTGCATCTACAGGGAATTGTTCAAGGTTAGTTTAACTTTCAAACTTTTAGATTTATGTTAGTTACTTTGTCATTAATAATTTTTGTCAGATTCATTTAGTAAGAGAAGAAATTCCACAAGGAATACTCATAGTCACACTGAAGGAAGTTCTTCCCTCTGGCAAGATTTCCATTGTGGGCGAAGTGAGTATAAAGTTGGCTGATGTAGATCTGTATTCTAAGAGGAACAAGAAGTATATACTGACACCTAGGGTAGGAAGATTGCTATAGTTTTATTATAATAGTTACATTTTGTGCGTAGCAAAAAGAGTTCACTATTAGCTGTCACCAGTAGCTAGCTATGTCCATGAAACTCTACACATTGTTGTGATTCAGTTATTAATGAGACGTGTGACTTTAGATTCAGTGCATAATAGGCCCTGCCAGATTATGCTAGCATTTTTTTTTCTGGACATAGAGAAATAATTCTAGAGTAATCAAAAGACAATAAAGGGAAAATGAGAAAAATCTGTCCATATAATCCTTAATTATAAATGAAAATTGATAGAGTTTTGTTCTCTCTTTCTTTTACAACAAGGACATAAGCATTTGGAAATGTGGTTATATAAAGCAGCTGAGTTTGTGTTGGCCACTTGGTTATTGTACTTCCAAAATTGGAGTTGAAATGCTGGGAGAGCTGTCAGCTCAGGCTTGCCAATCTACGATTTTGAATGCAAGAGAAGGTGTGGTGCATCCACTGCTGAGATTAAAAAATTTTACTTCCGTAATCCACATTTCCCCCTAATGTCTGGTAAGGTTCCTCACAATGGAACTTTTTTCAGCTGCAGCAGAGCATGTTTTCTCCACTCATTGAACATTTTTACGGGGACGTTCAAGGGTTTCACTGAAAGATTAGTTAGCAATACTGAATCCTCTGTATTGAGTAATTCAGTCTAACAGTAAAAGAGAGTGATACTACTTTTACTCATTCATTTTATAACGTACCAACTTTAGCTACATAGCTACTGCAATCATCATTATGTATTTCACTTATTTCTAATTGGAATAATAAAAGAATACTAAGAAAATATATGGAATAATAAATTATTCTTTTGGAATGATTGCTAACACTATTTTTAGAATGAAAACAAAAACAAATAATTCTAAAATTTCGAGCATATTCTGGCAGGGTCTAGTGCACAACTATCACGAGCACTGCGAAGTTAGCAATATTTAAATTATGATGTTCATTAGTAAATAAAATGTAAGAATACATGTATACCTTTAAAGTTGTATTGTTAGATTTGATCCTAGCACTAGTCTTAAGTCTACTGATCATTAAAACTCATGATTACTACTCAAGTGATACAGCCTCATCTGTTGCATTATTCCAATAGCACATTTCCATCCAAGACAAAGATGAAATGAATACCAATGAGTTACCAATGCCGGCCAAGGCAGCAGGAAGCAGAGTGGATCTCATAACTGTTCCATCAGAAAATTCGAGTGGGTTTTCCTCTACTAGACTAAAGGGAAGTGTTTTCAGTTTAAAGGTATGTAGAAATAGTTACTAATACACACATTGGTATACGAATAATTGTGTTAGCTTTTTCAGTTTAAAACAAATCCTTAAGCTCAGCTTAGAGTTAACATTTCATCTCTACAGCAACAAAAAATCACAACTTTCAGGATACACACGTTGATAAGAACAATTATTTTGTTAATACACACATTGGTATAAGAACTATTGTGTTAGCTTTTTCAGTTTAAAACAAATCCTTAAGCTCAGCTTAGAGTAAACATTTCATCTCTACAGCAACAAAAAATCACAACTTTCAGGATACACACTTTGATAAGAACAATTTTGTTAGTTTTTTCAAGTTAAAAAACATATCCATATGCTTAGGAGAGTAAACATGACATCAACACAAAAATCACAACTTTCAGGTCTACGAAAGAGTAAATTCTTAAATTGTGGATCTTCACGTCTCTAGGTCACATCACAAAGGTACACACGACCAAGAGTCAAAGTCCAGCGGATAGTATAAACCCTGTACTGACTAAATAGAATATGTGGTGCAACTGACTTGTACATACCATGGCTAGCCTAGGCTATAATTATACATACATTTTTGCCATCAGTATAAATTATATGGAAGAGGACCAGCTTGATTATAGCAACTATTTTCTCTAGCACAGCTACCTGGAAACCAGACACCCACTTATCATCAGAAACCTATCGAATCAGCCCCAGTATGAGGCTCTCTGTGAATTGAGCAATCTGATTGGACAATTTGAACATAACATTAATAATACAACTTTAAATCCATCTGATATCTAGCTAGTTGTCTTCCAGCCTGTCTGTTGGACTGGGCATGAGCAGTAAGCTACTGGTGTGCTCCATTGCTTCCTGTCCACTATCCTCCCTCCTCATCAACATACTATATTTATGTATATTGTATATAAGATGATTCAGGTTTAATAATGTATTGCGTATTAATTTTTTTGTAAAAATAAAAAATAAAATTTTTTTATTTTTATTTTATAGAATCCCAGTTTCAAGACTCTTAAAAAATCATTCAGTAACCTCTCCTTTAAGATGAACATGTTCACTTTTAACATGGAAAAATACAAATGAACAAAGTTATTAACAAAAATGTATAAGCAAATTTCATTATGTAGTTAAATCAGCTAAATTAGGTACGAAATTTTCAAGTTTGTAAGTTAGTATAGTTGGTAAAGGGTCACAAATCTTCTTCGTTTTGGAGAATTGCGTCAAAGGAAAATGGTTTAAACTTGTATCCATTTCCATCATAGAACTTTGTCTGAAACTCCACCCAGTGCAGCCTGAGGGCGTGTAGAAATGCAGATAGTCCCTCCATGACCAGCAAAATAGTAATTGTTTCAGCTGTGGAGAATGCATACATGCACACATGCACTCAATAAAATATTATTTTCTGTAAATTACATATGGTTATTTTTATAACTGAGTACATTTTATTATATTACTAGTGATGTGCTTGAACACAAATGGCGAGCGAGCCTAAAACTACTACACTAGTGTTAAACTATTTATTTTAACTTCTAACACTCAAGCTACTGTTTGAATTGGGAAAAACAAAACAAATCAAAACAACAACCACGTTATTTGAACGTTTTCTTTGTGACATTCTTTCTTAGTAGTAGTTGTAATGCACAATACTTTCACACAACTGAACACACGTACACAAGACTTAACTTTGTGGTTAGTCTAGTGGACAATGAATTTTCAAGTAAATACTGTTGTGTAGGGCTTATAACTATGACAAATAGTGCATTAACTTAACACCACCACTAACTCAAATAGAAATGGATCTTCGGTAAGTTTTGAGTTTTTACTGCACCCGCAAAACACTCATCCCCGATTCTCAATTTGACAACACTGTATAGTGTCTCACTCGCTCGCCAATTATATCTTACATTTTCCTCATTGTTGAATGCCATAACTAAAAGCCTTTTGTTTTTACCCTAAACTCTTTCAACCAAATCAGATGAAATTGTAATTTAAATTTTAGTTTGATAATAGAAATTTCAAAAAATACATCGACTTTATGACATGTTTAGTTTATTGTCACAACAGCTGACTTTGTTTCATAGCTAGTCACTTATATTTATAGTAGTTTACAGGTGGAAAATACTCCATTGAGAATCTTTAAGACTATTATTATCAACTAGACTTCTCTTTATGATCATAAGTTTCCTTGAGACGTGGGATTGTGGCATTGGTTTAGTGTGGTTCAAATTCAAGTTGCGAGTTAATCTGACTAAAATGAATAAAAGAAATAGCAGATCTATAAGACAAAAGTGCACAAAAAATATAGAGATTAGCTTTACGTCACAGGAATTAGAAATGCTTAAGAAGACTACAGAGTGCATGAAACATCAGCAGTATTTCTAGTGACATGATAGATACAGTCAAAAGAAGTCATACATACCATACGTAATGCATTACATCAACTGAGTTAGTCACAAAATGACTAAGTAGAAATTACTTTGATTTAAAACTCTGTAGGCCTCTACACAAATTAAATTTTTGTTCCAATAATAGAAAGGGACTCAAATGCTAAAGAAGTGTTTATCATACGGTTGTACTAAAATAGATTCCATTATTTAGGTTCGAGATATTTGCGAGTATCTTTTGTGAATAAACTTCAGTGATATTGCACCTTATGTCCATTAAGCATACAACTGAACTCATTATGAAGCTTCAAAAACAAACAAACAAAATAAACAAACAAACAAAATACAACAGCAAACTTTCTTCTCTCCTCTCTCAACATAGCTATCCACTTGTCACACTTCCACGTGTGAAGTTATAAAGCATCTCCCTCTCCTTCTAACTGAACGGTACTCTATGGACTCCGATTAGTTTCAATTGTTTGTTTCATTCATTACAGAATTCTTAGTGACTAGTCTTTTTTTTTACTGCTTCAAATGAAAGAACAGAAAGAAAGAATAAAAGCTTTCATGAAAACTAACATCAACAGATCTTCAAAAGATGATAAGAGTAGAGATTCCTTCTAATGTATTTGTCCTAAAACATTATTTACATCTAATGATTTAAACTGTGACATAAGAGAAGAAATAACAGCCAAGAAGTCTATCCAATTCAAGCCAGGTCTATTGGTACTATTTCTCTCTACCTCATGAATGATTGAAAGAGTTCTGTGTGAAAGGCTACACTACAGTGAGTACAAAACTAATTCAGGACATCACTAGTAGTTAGAAGCTATTGAAAGATCTGAAAAAAGATGACTAATACAAGACACTTAGTTCTCATCCTCTTGTCCCTCAAGAATGGCTTTGAAAGAGAATGGCTTGAACTTGTAGCCCTCTCCATTGTAGTACTTGCTCTGGAATTCCACCCAGTGCAGCCGGAGGGCATGTAAGAAAGCAGAGAGGCTCTCCATGACAAGTAAGATGCCAATTGTTAACACTGTTGAGATAAACACAAAATGAACTCATCCCTCAACATATCAATTATGCACTTCTTAATAGTTATGGACTAAAGGATTTTTCTAAAGATAAATTTTGTATTGACGGCGGTAGTAGAACTACTGCCTTCAATAGTAGCAGTTTTTCTTTTTTAACAGCTAATATATATATATATATATATAATTAAAACTAAACCCTACGTTTCAACATTGTGACATCCTGCCGAAGTCCTCTTTAAGAAATTGAAACGTCGGGTTAAGGCTTAATTTACATGTATATTGGCTGTTAAAACAGATAAACTGCTATGATTACATATTTCAGCTGAGAATGACTGCATCACTAAAGCTTCAAACTATGTCATATTGACACCTTTATATTTGTGTAGAAAAGCAGCAACTAATGCACACTTATAGGGATATATAGCATGGGCATTATATAGAGTATATTTTTTCAACCCGCAACCATATATAATTCAAGCTGCTTTCATTCTCATCTAACTAACAACAACTTCAATTTCTCATGATTTGTATTTCTTCAGTTTTATAAGCTTCAAAGTAAAGCCTACAGCTATACCTAACTTACCAGCCCAGAAGGCAAATATATTGAATATAGCCAGAGACCCCATGAAGATGCCGTAATCGAAAGAGATTCCAATAGCTCTTCTCATCCCCATAGTCCACAGAACCTCAGACAACTCTAGAATAGAGAACACACACACACACACACACACACACACACACACACACACACACACACACAAATGCTTATGCTATGAAACTTTTTAACTGTAAGTAAAATGAAGTATGTTTGAAAATTTGCCAAAGCTAGAGAATAATGAAAATGGTTGCAAGTATTGTGTTAAATGTATTCCTCTAAACCAGAGCACTAAGAGTACAAACCCTCAGCGTTAGTTTAAAAATGTAATAATTTGCAAAAGAAGTCGCTATTGTTGAATAACCAAGTTATTAAATTTTCTGCTTATAACAGTAATAGTTTTGTTCTGTTTATGAATATAAACTTTAACTTGTCTAGCTAGGGCATTTTAAATTGGCCTGCTTGCATCTCTGGGATTCTTCAGGCATTTCAAGGGCTTTTTTTTTATTTGGGCATAAACATTTAGAACCAGCCCTTATACACTCCTGGGACTGATCCACACTTTCTAGAGCTATTTTACGAGCTTGATACTCAGCAATATGGTTTTACAATTCTGAAGACTTCATGACATTCCCTCTGGCTTTAGTATTAACCTTGGCTTGGAAGAAAAACAATAGCCACAAGAAAATTTTGATTTTCTGACATGCATGCTACGCAAACACTTAGGGTACACCTTTAGGAGTTGAAGGAAGTGCATCTCCAGCAGTAGAGACTTCCCAACACCAGACAAAAAAAAAGTTAAGCACTGGAACCACAGAACGAATCTGAATCAGGCGCAGTAAAATTTGTATGCTCACGTGAGTGCGCGTGGTTATAAATGGCAGCAAAATGATTGAGTGGGCGTGGCCATAGAGCAGCACTCACCATAATTGTCTGCCTTTTCTCTCGTTTTCTCAAAAAAACTAAGCCGAAATCCATAAAGTGGCAAATTAAAGGAACTTAAATCGTCATCTAGTTGGAGTTCCTCTTCTCTCAAGGCATAAAAGTCCGCCATCTTTGAGATCCGGTGTTGACAGAGTGACAGAATGAATGAATGAATGAATGAATGAATGACAAACAAACTACTATAATCCACTCATGCATGTGCACTGAGGGTTAAAAGTGCTCGGCTGTCACTGGAGTTCAAACCCAGGATCACTTGCTTAACACACAAGTGCTCTATCACTGATCTATGACAACCCACGGGCAACCAAGCATTTCAATTCCTGTATTTATACTGTCAAGGGCTACTGCTATGCTACAGTCTCACTCTCAACTGACCAATGGAAATTGTTTTCAAAGATTCTTTTTGTCCGTGGAATTTTTTACTCACTGCTTGAAAAGAAGCCTGTGTAAGAGAGGCAATAGAGGAAATACATGAGTAAAAGAAGGCTGAGAAAGAAATTGTGAAGTGATAAATTAGCAACAAAATGAAGGTTGAGAAAGCAATGGTGAAGTGATAAATTAGCAATGGTGAAGTGATAAATTAGCAATGGTGAAGTGATAAATTAGCAACAAAATGAAGGCTGAGAAAGCAATTGTGAAGTTTAGTGTTTCTTCTAAAACTTTCAAATTACTAAAAACGCCATTTAGTAGTGTTTAGTAAAGCAAGTAAAAATTTGTTATTTTTCTCTTTTACCATCTGTTATATTTTACTGCTTATTAAACACGGTTTTCTCAATTTTGCATCAAATTTCATCATGCAATCCACTGCAAATCTACTATACCTATATTTCATTGTGCTCTATGGCTTACGGGCATGTGCAAGGCTGAGTGCCCATAGACGCAGATATGAGGCCGTGTTGGAGATGGTACTCAGACAGTATTCAATAGTGTGGATGGCTTGATAGACAAACACTTCACTCAGTTCAAACTACAAACATATAACAACAACAACAACAACAATAATAATAACAATGAAGCACCAAAGGCGCGAACTCTCAGCACTATTCTACACTAGCTAGCTTTAAAGTCATTTCTCAGACTCAATATAGCTATGCAAAAAAAGAAAAAAGAAAAAGAAGGTAGATGTAAATGCTGAGAAGCTACCCACGCACGGACACTCACCGATAGTTTCAAAGTGAAACTCTAATTCTAGTACTCGTTAACTTGTAAGCATTAAGCAAAACTAACATGCTGCAAGAATTAAATGCTCGTTCTGAGTAATTTCATACAGAAATCAATTAATTGTCATTAACTCCAAAATCAGAATGTGACAGACAGACAAACAGACAGGACGACTAATTAACTCTCTAATATCATATTCATCTCCTGAAATTCTGCAGGCACATGCATACATACATACATACATACATTTAGAACCCGTTGCTATATTGTTACTAGGTGTACTAACTTGGTAAGTGTGCACTATTTTTTGCCTTTAGGTATATGAACTGTGCATACTAACAACCCTTGGGGTATTGCTATTTTTGAGTTTTAGTTTAATAGAATAGGCTGGATAAAGCAGGGAGCAGGTTATGTGAGGCCGGATATGGGAGGGTCTACTACTCTCTCATATCCACCTATATGGGACCAGCCCTATCATATAACTCTCCTGCGGCTCTGGTACCGCAGGAATTTACCATAGCTAGCTGCTTTACTGCTTACTGCAGAGCAGCCCAGGTAGAGTATCTGGAGATAACAGCTGGCAGCTACAATGCTAAAGTAAACTTTCTGGCGCCGCTTCAATTGAATTTTAATTGAATTTTAATTTTGGGCCAGAAACACGGAAGAATTCGCTTGACACCGAAAATGCTGATAAACAAAGTTGCTAGTGGAAACTGGGCAGGCCTCTGGGTAAACGGGATCTAAAATAGTTAGAGCATGCGCTTAGGTACTGGTGGATTTAGTGCACAAAGCCCTCGGGCCTACTTGGGCTTCAGTGCACTAAATGCACCAGTACCCAAGCACTTATGCTCTAACTATTACATATACATACATACATGTAAGCATATGTGAACCCACTCTCTGTCATAGAATTGGACCATACAATACTAACTCCATTTACCTCCTCTCCTTCTGTCTTCTTCTTTTTCTTGAGTTCCTCAGGATCATCAGAGCATGTAATGATTTCTTCTTCCTCCTCCTCCTCCTCCTCCTCCTCCATGTCCTCATCCAGCTGCTCATTGCTCTCCACCATGTTGTAGTACACACTCCCTCCTAGTTTCTATAGCAACAAGAACAACACAGCAATGGAGGACAGAAATAACAATGGCTGAGTGAAACTCTAATGGAGCATCATATCATCAACACAGTGACAGTAGCATTGTCTTCTCCATTCATACAGATACTAATCATTCTGTAAGGATATTGGAACAGGTTGCACTCTCCCAGTATGTAAAGAGAGAAACCATATATTTATAAGTGGTTCGTAATAGAGTGTCCATTTCACTATGAATGTCGGGATACAGTGTCTCTCATTCATTCTGTGTCCACTCCTTCATTAATATTTTCTTCTTACACTCTTCTTTCCACCACTTCTATGCTTTCCTCTCTCATATTTTTAATACCACAATAGACTACTTCAATGTGTTGTGCTGAAGGCTAGCATCACTAGTGCTGCTTGTCTCAGGTCATAGGAACTTGACTATGCTAGAGGTTAGCACCACTAGTGCTACTTGTCTAACTTGACTATGCTAGAGGTTAGCACCACTCGTGCTACTTGTCTCAGGTCATAGGAACTTGACTATGCTAGAGGTTAGCATCACTAGTGCTACTTGTCTAACTTGACTATGCTAGAGGTTAGCACCACTAGTGCTGCTTGTCTCAGGTCATAGGAACTTGACTATGCTAGAGGTTAGCACCACTAGTGCTACTTGTCTAACTTGACTATGCTAGAGGTTAGCATCACTAGTGCTACTTGTCTCAGGTCATAGGAACTTGACTATGCTTGTCTAACTTGACTATGCTAGAGGTTAGCACCACTAGTGCTGCTTGTCTCAGGTCATAGGAACTTGACTATGCTAGAGGTTAGCACCACTAGTGCTACTTGTCTAACTTGACTATGCTAGAGGTTAGCACCACTAGTGCTGCTTGTCTCAGGTCATAGGAACTTGACTATGCTAGAGGTTAGCACTTAGAGAAGTGCTTCCATTTCTACCAGTCATAAAATTTGTATAATGTTTGAACTGTTGTATATAATAAATAAAATTTTATGGCCAGGGTAAATTACAATACATGGAACTATATTTGGTATACCTCGTCACACAAGAAAGTTCAAATTAGTGTTCTAGCTACGAATATGTTATTATCAGTTGAAAATTAATAAGTTCTGCAAATTTTAACATTATTGGTTATAAACTCAAGACATATAATTATGATCAGCTGGCAGTAAAATCAATAGCTTGCTAGCTTCTGGCTGTATCACTTTACCATCAAATGAATGTTACTGCAAGAATCTATACTCAACTATTCCTCCCTCCCATCTTTACCTTGGTATTTCTCTTGTGTTTGTAGCACATATAGAAAGGCTTGATACATAACATCCATGGAACACAGGCCACCGCCACTATCACCAGCAATGTCTGGAAGTAACGCTGTATCATGGCAACAAAAATAGTACAATACAATGTAAACAAACAAGTATTCACACACACACACAAAGTGCACTTGACAACAACAAACAAACTAAATATAAGAGGCAGTCAGTAAGCTTATGTATGTATGCATGTATGTATGTATGTATGTATGTATGTATATATAGCCTCGTTCCCTGGACTGGTATACACTGACTAGCATGTGCCATTTTGTAAGTAACTTATAATTCATCACCACATGGTTTAGCACATGCGTAGTGTTCCAGGCCGTCTACGCCCACCCCACGGCAGTACGAGGCTAGTATGTATATACTTTCATTGGTTACATGTACCTCTCCACGGGCTATACATATACTGTCAGTTAACTACATGTACATGTTGTTTGTCCACCACATGGTACCTGTCCAGTAGCTACTAGTCAGTGACATCCATTACCTGTCCAGTGGCTGCCTGAACACTTGGTCCAAAGGTTGAATACTCGTTCTTGTCTGAGTTGGTAGCATTCGCTGAAACATGCGGTGAACCTCCAAACTCTAGGAACATGTTGATGAGTGTGATGAGGAGACTGGGAGCCTAATGCACATGTGCAGAACACATACATGATGCAAACCACACCCACTAGCTTATGAATAAGGGAAATTTTAAACTAGCTTGTCATGACCGTTGGAATCAAGTTAAAGTTAAAGTTAATCAAGTTAAAGTTAATCAAGTTAAAGTTAATCAAGTTAAAGTTAATCAAGTTAAAGTTTTTTGAATACATTATTCTATCAATCTATACAGACATTGTGAATTTTATCATTTGTACGAGTTGCTAGTTCTCTTTCCTGCCATTACCTTGTTAGGATCTTCATAGAAGAAGGACCATTTGAAGACTACGAGGAAGACCAGCCACCCAAACAGGCACATCAGGAACAACACTTGAGGAATGAACTCCACGAACAGGTTGATGTATCTCTTGAAATGACTGCAATAGGAGGAATATACATTAGCTGGAATAAAGTTATGTAATAATAATAATCTATGCAATTGCAAATATGATGATGAAGATAATAATAACAATAATGATGATGATAATCATAACAATAATGATGATGATAATCATAACAATAATAATAATAATAATAACTAGTGATGTGCTCTAATAGCACAAAATAGTGAAGCGAGCGATGCATGTTCCCTGTAATTACAGCTATTCCATGCATGCTTGGTGTGGCTACAAAATACTGTCAGATTCTTTACTTTGCTACCTGTTTCTGTTTCGATTTAGCTCTCCTCCTCCTTGCCCTGTCTTTTTCATTTCTTATCGCTCTCCTTGCTAATTTTTCTTCAGGAGTTTCTAACGCCCTCAAAGCTCTTGACTGAGCGTTTCTAACGTTTTGTCTACTGGGCATCGCTACTTCGTACGGCGGGTAAATGAAACAAAATGTTGCTAAGAAGGTTACCCGGCCCGCGCAAGCGCGTAGGAGAAAGGGTACACACGTACACCCACGCAAGAACAAAAACAATTTCTAGACCTAATAAATATATATATATATCGCGAACTCATTAGAGAGTCAGCTCCGCTCGCTTCGCTGAATAATAATAATGATAATAATAATAATGATAATAATAATAATAATAATGATAATAATAATAATAATAATGATAATAATAATAATAACAATAATGATGATAATCTAATCCTCTCTAATAATAATCATACTAATGTATACTCCTCATACTCCTTCTACTCATCTACGCACAATACTGCTCGCTCCTCCTACTCCCGCTATCCTACTGCTCCTCCTCCTTCCTCTCCTCCTGCTCCTCCCTCATGCATCCAATACTCCCACATAATCCTACTCCTTGTACTATGATAATAACTCGTTATGTGCTTATCCATATGGCGCGCGCGAGCTGTTCTCTGACCTCCCTATGAATGCTCCTAATTTTTGTTTCCCTATTTTTGTTTAGTTTATTGCTATTCTTAAGTAACACACAACACTTTTATACATACTTCTTCACTGGATATACCAGCTCAAAACTTGACTATTGGACAAAGGATTTTCAAGGGGTAAGCAATCAAATTTCCAAGGATGATACAGGTAAGGATCGATAAACTAATGGTTTTTGTTTAAGCCTACCGCCTTTCCAAAGTACGCTCCGTTCAAAATGCTCTATTGTACCAGAGCTCTAGTAGATGTAGCATTACATTGTATTCTCTTAGTGACTTGACTATTGGACTTTGGATTTCAAGTAAGAACAAAGCTGTTATGTAAGGCGTATAGCTATGACGAACAGCGCATTAGCGAAGTTAACTTACCACTGCCGCTAAAAAAATAAATGAACTCGCTAACTTCGGAAAACCTAACTGTGAACGTCTTTCCCATTCTGTGTCCATAGCTCTTTGCCATTTTTTTCTTTCTTTTCCTAGCATTATTTCAAAGTCTTTTGTCCAATATTTCTTGCACCCGCGCTAATGTTTACGTTTTGGAGTAGCCTCCGGGGGTGGACACGCATTGACCAAAATCTCAAATTGGGACCCGTTAGTGAGAGTATCGCTTTGCTTGCCCAATTAATCGAAACGATCTGTTCTCACTTTCTTGCTGGCCTTGCTGGACCTGTAGCCCCGTCAATGGTGGTCTGGAGCGTTGCTGCGCTGTGTGTCCTGTCCTCGGTCTCCACTATCACAACTGTGCTAAGCAGACTTCGTTAACTTTGATACACTCCAACTGTTCACTTCACTAGCAGTTGAGATGTACTGTCCTTGCTAGCTCTTTCTACACATGTGCTCTGTCTTATCACGTATGTGCCTGTATTTTCTCACGTGCAACTATTCTATTCTCATGCACATCTTTTCTTCTCGCCCCCTGCCCATGTGGCTCCTTCTCCAGCATTAACACTGCTTATTTATCACCATTAAGCTTTATTCCATTCCTTGTCGTGTTTTACTTGGTCCTGAACCTTGATGATTATGATTGACTATGCTTAATTACCATATTTGAATCTTTCTCCTCTCTCTATTCTGTCGCTCCTCTCTATATTGGGCCTGTTTTAGGGGTCAATAAATTATGCTAGCATTTTATTTAAACATTAAAGCATTGTGAGCATTTTAGTTGTGATGAACCATTTTTCTAGCATTTTAGGCGAACTTTAGAAATTACACATAAAAGATAGATAATTTTTTGTCAGATTAAAATCGTGCACAGCAGAGAAGTATGAGATAAATATAAAGATCAACATAATCATGACACATTTAAGACCTGTCGTGCTTTATCAGAGCTGTGGATATGAATAGTGTAGTTTTGTGTTGAATGTATGGGCTAGTGATGGGAGTTTCATTATCAGCTACAATTCATAACCACTTCATAACCACAGCAATGTGTCAGTTAGTAAATAGTGGCCTAGTGTGTGTTTCTGTTAAAATGAGTGTTCTTGAAATCAACCAGACATGTCAATGGTAAAAAGCTTCTTGCTTCAAATCAGTAAAAATTTAAAAAAATTACTGACATGTTGAAGAAGTAGTTATGATGCAGAAAAACATCCATAGTGAGAAAGTTGAGGGAGTTGCATTGCATATTTCTGCTGCTTCCAAACTGATACTGCTAGCTATCCCGTACAGCTGCAGAGCAAGCTTTTTCATTGCTAGCAAACTATTTTTCAGAACAGGAAACCTCTTCAATGCAAGATTGTATCTTCAATTGCGCTCCAATACCACTATACACCAAATAGTAACCTTTTTTTTAATGAATTTTATGTTGAATTTCAAGCATAATAGGATGAATCCAAAGCATTATGGGTTGAGTTTACGAGACTTACGGAATAGCATTGTAGCAAAATTTGAAGAATAATTTATTGAGTCTTAGTCTGTCTACCTCTATATAATTTATTATCACTGTATTGCTATTCACTATTGTTGTGTGTGTATGTTTGTCTGTGTATGCTTGTGTGTATATTGCAGGTAGATGATCTTCATATTATAGGCAACTAAATTATTCTCTGTAGTGAACATTTCCCAGTGCTTTCACTGAATTTACTTTTTCACATTTTGTCTTAATTATCGAGATTTTCAAATAATAAATTTTTTGGTTATAATTATAGAATGGTCTCATGCTGACAGATTAGACAGATCCTAGGATACCAATATAGTGAATTTTCTCAATAACAGGCTCCCAAAGAACGGCCAGTCTCTCAACTGCGGTCACTTTTTAGCGGAACGACACATTTATGGTACGGTTCCAATAGTTTATCAGTTATGTTGTCAACCATTAACAGGGGTTCATTGGGGGGGGGGGGGCACTCGCGCAAACCAGTATCATAGTTTTGGAAAATAAAAAAAAGGTGATTGATTACTAATGTATGAATCATATTAGGTTTATTGCTGCACTTATGTACTGTCTTGTTTTAATGCATGCTAAACAATAATTCTTTTTTTTCTGTTCCATACATCAACTATTTCATCAGATGTTTATTAGTCAAATTGTTTGCTGACTCAATGGCAATTTTCATAAATAGGAGAGATTTTTGTCATTGAGGGTGCTCCGTAAACGGGTCTTTATAAGTTTCATCTGAGAGAAACTACGCCTTACAGAGGCAGTAGTAACTGGGATCGACAGACTTACAGAAGCAAGCTTACTCAGGTTAGGAAATAATGTGGTCATCATATGTGACCGTCTACGGGAAAACCAGGCACAACGCGGCGTGCGTAATATCGAGAAAAGATCGATCGATTTCTTAAAAATGTATTGTTTCAAGCAGACGGAAGGGAACGGTTAGGTCTATTATAGCGGGAACGACTTAAGCTACGACGATAAAACTTGGAGAGCTCAATATCTGGACGCCGACAACTCCGTAAGTGCAAAAAAAAAATTTCGAAGGTGCCGCGTTGTGCCTGGTTTTCCTATAGACGGTCACATATCATCACTAACAAGCTGTTGAAGTTGCGCTATCATGCTTATTTCTGGCTTGTTAAACAACAGTTGGCGATATGTGTTCCACTCCATGACTACGTCTGACGTAACCGTTGCCTCTCTGTTGGCTAACTCTCCAGTTAACGTCTCAGCAGGTCTCGTCACTCCATAATGTGACAACAGTGTAGCAATAGCCTGTTCACCATATTGATTCATAGCTGGTGTGTCTTTAACTTTTGAAACTTTCCGTGGATCAAAAATACTGAAGGCTGACACAATTTCACTAGAAGAACTAAAGCGACACGAGATATTTTCTTTCTGTTGAGCTACAAACGACTTTGCCACAGTCTTCTGGAAACTCACAATACTCAGCATTGTAACTTTGATCCCTGTAGCTTAGAGAAACTTTTAATTCTGGAAGTTGAATAACTTGTTGGATCATCTTGAGAGACTCTGCCTTGTGGAAGAACTTCCAGAGAGTTATTAGGGTAACATATACATGTTTGATACCCTCTGTGGAATTAGCAGCCTGGACACATGCTAACTGAAGGAGATGGTAATGGCAATGTACATACAAAGCATGAGGAGCAACTTTCTTAATTCTAGCCTGGACTCCGGTTTTCTTTCCAGAAAATGTGCTAGCCCCGTCAAAACCCATGCCCACAATATTGCTTACTTGAAGTTCTTTGTCCTTCAGGAATTCAATTAGAGCAGAATAGATGCTCTCAGCATTCAATAAAAGAGGTAAAGGGTCGGGCGCCGCGAGACTAGGCCTGGCTATGCACTTGAGTTTGTGCATGAGCCTTCATTTTTTCTACTGCTTTTTTCCAGTTTGTGAATGGTCTCATCATCCAAACACCCCCTGTACGTTCAAGAGGTCTACCAAATTTCTTGCACAATTTACAGAATGCTCCATTTGAGTCAGCATCATACTCCAACCAAGTAAATTCCTTCTCCCACCTTTTTTGGTACTTCCTCTTATCACTACTAGTTGCTTCCAATTCCTTGCTGGGTCCAGCATCTCCAGTGCTAGAGCTACAAATTATCTTTGCTCGAGGAACATTGCCTTCTTCACATGTGAAGGTTGCTCCTTGCTAAAGTTATTTTTAGTGAGAATGACATCATACCAATTTAGCAAAGGTATTTGAGTAGCTAGCTACTCATTCTCAATATTTTCTCAAAAACTCTTTTCCCACACTTACTCCACTCCCTCCCTTAATAGAAGTAATTTTGTTATAGCACTAGCATCACTATATTAAATGACATGTCAATATTACAATCAAGTCTGATGCTAGAATTGTCATGTTTTCAACCCATGTTCAATAACTCTGCCTCGTTTTCTGCCGAAAGATCACCTAAAATGGCATTAACAAGCCAATAAACTATAATGATTGCCATTTATGTTTATTAAACTCACTTTTCTGGAAGGCCATTCGAAGCACCTAAAGGTGTTATTTTGTGTTATTTTGGATAAGCTTAAAAAAATATTAACTTACTGGCTTTTTTCTGTTTTCTTTAGCTAAAATAACACAAGGCATGATGTAGAGGTGTAGAGACAAAAAGCACAGGCCCAGGGGGGTGTTCGTTGCTTTACCACCATTGTTGAATGCTCGGTCACTTTGAGCACTATATCACTTTGAGCACTATATCGGCTGGGTACCAGTGTGACCTTCCGACCACAGGGCGTGTCTGGCCCTTCTCACCAGTTCAATGCTAGTTAAGGTAGTTAACTAGAGTTAACGGCAGGAGCTGGGCAAACCCACCCGGAGCGGCCCCAGGGTGGGCCGCTACGGCAGGCAAGCTGCACTGGCATTAGGCAGGGTGGTGCACGTGATTGCACACGCGGTGATACGCACGTGGCTGCTGCATCGCAATCGAACTCGGCCTAGCCAAAGCGTCGAAGGCGTCAGGAGAATTCGAGCTATTAGCTGTTCCCACCATCACCCTGCTTTATGCGGTGCTTTACCAGAGATTCGTTTCTACCCTTCTGCTTGACATTCTGGTTCATTTTAGACTCAGGACTTTGTTGCTATTCAAGGCTACTTAACAAGAGCAAGCTACAATGTGAGGTACGTTTGTATCACGGGTTGCTTGTCCACTCAGATTTTCTTACCCGTTTAAATAGGGCTTATTTATTTAGAAACTCAGCCAATTTACTGTTTGCCGACCAAGATAATAAGATATACAATTCATCATAGACTCTATATGCCACTATTTATGCTTTAGCTGTCCATTACTCCTCATGTCTATATAGGTACAGTTCTCTATGGTTATGGTGATGCTCTTTACCACCCTCCAAATTCAACTGCTGCTTGTATCTACCACAATTTCATGTCATCATAAAATTATATAATATATATATTGTATATGTCATTATAAAATTATATTAGCTAATTGTCAATTTTTTTTTGTATAATTTAAAAAAAGTTGAAATTTAACAAGTAGATAGAAAATATAGTAAAATCATGAATAAAATGATATGAATGATTCAGTGTGAAGGACAAAGTAATACTGGAATGTGTGTGGCCATAGCTAAAGTGTAGGTGATGTGCTGGATTCTTCACATTACTGTTGAGTACTTCAGAAATTCGTCACACCAAGAAAGTAAGAATAGACACGCTTAAGCACACAACAATCAGACTTACTTGAGGAGGCGTTCAGCCGCGGTCCTGTGCTTCTTTCCTCTAAGCTTTGTAGCTCCAGATAACCCTCCGCAACCTTCAACCAGTTTTAGCGCACAACTAGAAGCTCGTACAAACTATAAACTACGAGTGATTAGTTATAACTGGGCATATATTGAATACAGCCGCGGAAGAAACTGCCATAGTTTCTTTTTCATTTCAACAAGTAAACTTACGGTAACTTGACTTCTAACACTGAAGCTACTGAAAATAAGGTCCAGTTTTTTTAATTTCGCATACACTGTAAAGGGGTTTCAGTGCCATAGTAACAACTCTCTGCAACTGCTTGGAAAGAAAAAAACAACAACAAAACAATACACGTTATTTAAAAGTTTTCTTTGTGATATTCTTTAGCTAAGTAGTGGTTGTAACACACAATGCTTTGACACAACTGGACATGCACCTACACAGACTTACCTTCGCAGTAGTCTAGTGGACAATGTATTTTCAAGTAAATACTGTTGCGCACGGCTTATAACCATAACAAAGAGCGCATTGACTTACCACCGCCACTAACTTGAATAGAAATGGAAGTCCCTTAAGTTTTCAAGTTTTAACTGCACCCGCAAAAGAATTCAAAACGGTAAACAATTCAATTTCTAGGGTGATACGGGTACTGATCGATAAACCAGAGGATTCTGTTTAGTGCAATTTGGGACGGGGTCGACCACATAACTAACACAAAAACGAGAGGGTCAAAGTACAAAATGACATACATACGTCCATACATATATCTAAATAAATAAACAAACATCCCCGATTTTCGATTGTGTTTCCCCTGTAAGTGTCTCGCTCGCTACGCTCGCTCGCTGATAAACAAACATCCCCAATTTTCAACTGTGTTACCCCTGTAAGTGTCTCACTCGCTACGCTCGCTCGCCAATAATAATAATAATAATAATAATAATAATAATAATAATAATAATAATATTAATAATGATAATAATAATAATGATAATAATTGGCGAGCGAGCGAGACACTTACAGGGGTAACACAATTGAAAATCGGGGATGTTTGTGTATTTATATGTATGGACGTACGTATGTCATTTTGTACTTTGACCCTCCGTATTTTTGTGTTCGCTCCGTGTTCGACCCCGTCCCAAACTTCACTAAACAGAATCCTCTGGTTTAGCGACCATTACCCGTATCACCTTAGAAATTGAATTGTTTACGGCTTTGAATTGTTTTGCGGGTGCAGTTAAAACTAAAAAACTTATGGGGGCTCCATTTCTATTCGAGTTAGTGGCAGTGGTAAGTTAATACGCTATTTGTCACAGTTATAAGCACTACTCAACAGCATTTACTTGACAATTCATTGCCCACTAGACTTACCACGAAGGTAAGTCTTGCGTAGGTATGTTCAGTTGTGTGAAAGTATTGTGCGTTACAACTGCTATTAAGAATATCACAAAGAAAATTCTAAATAACGTGATTTGATTTTGTTGCTTCTTTTTCAATTCAAACTGTTGCGGGAGCGGTTACTATGACATTGAAACCCCTTTACCGCATACGTAATTTAAAAACTCGACTTTATTTAAGTAGCTTGAGTGTTAGTTGTTAAAATCAAATTTAACAATAGTGTAGTTTAAGGCTCGCTCGCCATTTGTGCTCAAGCACACCACTATAATAATGTATTGAACTCTCTGATTGGTTTCTTACGGAATATTTGCAAGCACATCATTAGCTGGCCTGGCATTACGACTAAAATTGGACTGCATAATATGCACTTGTTGCCAAAGAAATTTCTGTACTCTCTGGTAAAGTATGGTCACTTACATATGATTAAAGGCACTGAGGATGACTCCAAACAGCATCTGGACAATACCCAAGATGACAGCTTGCTTCATTTTGTAGGAGTTCATGAAGATCAACTTGTTCTCTGCTACATTCCATAGCTAACCAGAAAGAACAATATAACCATGACAACGAGACAACAAATCAATGCTATTATGTCAACAAAATCCATCACTTTTTTTTTCCTATTTAGTATCACATGTAATGGAATGGAAAAACAAATGTATGCTTAGCTTGCAATCTTAAGCCAATGAATGTCTACACTGAATCTACACTTATGGAGCCAGTCAAACAACACACACACACACATACATACACACGCTTACATACACACACATACAAATGCTACTGATCACATGACGGTGTTGCAGGTGTCACTATGATCAAGCAACGTACGTCCTGTATTGCATCATGAATTGCCATGTTAGTAAACAAAGACTATCTCCTACTGCAATAATTTTTAAACATCTTACCACAAGAGGCAAGTCACACAAAACAGTTGAGTTGGATACTGTCAGTCATGAACGTTGTTTAGCAAGTAAGTACATAGTTCACATATTCTTTTCTCAGCCTTCTGTTACTCATTAGATGTACTCTCTCTCTTCCACAGGCTTTTTAAGAACTAAAACATGTCTGGCTGTCACCTGGAATCGAACCCAGGACCGCTTGCAATTTTTTTCCCATTGTTGGTCGAGAGTGAGACTGTAGCATAGCAGTACCCCTTCACAGTATAAACACAGAATTGGAGTGTTTGTTTGCCGGCTGGTTGTCGTACAGTAGAAGACAACATAAAGTTTCAAATTCCGTTCTGTAGAACAGCCGTTGCACAATAAAAAAACGAGGAAAAAATGGTACGCCGTTTGGTAAAAAACGGCTTTTCCGTTTGACTGCGCTACTGTTTTAATCTTTCTCGTTCACCACATGCCTCGCTCAAAGAAATATAAAAAATCACTTATCCAATAAAACGTTCCAATTTTTTGTTCACAGGCTCCAGAGGCGGAGCTTTTTGGGTTAAAAAAAATTGAAGCTGTCTTATTCGAAGTCGTCTCGCGGAGAATTGTTAGTTTGACCACTGCATATCGACGTTTTCTCAATGTTAGGGCTTACATTTTTTACTACTGGAGGTCCATCAGTAGCTAACAGAAGACCTACGAAGTGCGGACCTCGTTTTTGCTCTGTGCCCATCGGAACTTCGGTCTGCAGTTTTATTGAAGCAAGTTAAATTTTTGTATGAGCTTTTTTTCACACTATCCCCGTAGCGTTTAATGGTCGATACAAGGCCTTAGCTTGCTAATATAGCTATGGAAGAGTTTCTAGCTAGAAAATATCTGTGAATCGATGGAAAAGCTTAACCATTTTTTACCGTTTTAGTATACAGTGTCGGCTGTTCAGTCAAAACGGTACGGAATGCAACGATACAAACTATGGTTAAAAACTACCATTTTACGGCCATACTATGGAACGGAATTCGAAATTTTATTTTGTCTCCTACTGTAGCCCAGTGGTAGAGCGTTTATGCATTAAGCAAGTGGTCCTGGGTTTGATTCCCAGTGACAGCCAAACATCTTTTAATTTTGTATTGTTAAAAAAAAAAAAGCCTGTGAGAAAGAATACCTTTACATATTTTTATCCCACTCTAAATTATCAACATTTATAAATAATAGCACGCGTCGTGCACTGAAGTGACTGAGATAATATTCTTCCTACTACATTGGGCACTGTGTTTGAGATATGTTTATAGGATAAATATGCAAGTCATCCCTTCTCCGTGTGTTTCTCATGTAATTATCAGTCAGAAGTGAACTCACTGGGTCTATTCCAAATGGATACGGCTGTCTATGGATCATGGCTTCTCTTGGAAATATAGAGACCCTAGCTTGTTCAGATCCCATGATAACACAGCTAGTGTTGTGTCCAGGGCAACACTCTCCAATGTGACTGCAGCACACACATACAAACTCATCATTTCTGATTAGCTCTTCATAAGTCAAGCTAACTTCCTATCATTAGCAATTATTATAAAACTATTTCAGTAATAATATTAGTCAGACTTGCTGGCATAATAGATACTGCCACAGATGTGACATTGTGTGTGGCCATCTACAGAGAAATCAGGAACAATGCATATTCATTGTTGGTTGGGCTAGCTTTTAACCATGAATATTGTTAACAACAGCACAGCTCACAGCAATGCACTAGTCTTAAGTCAAATGGTGCAGGTTGCAACTCTCTGATACCAGCTAACCTATATCACTCCAGGACATGATGCAATGGGTCTGTGTATCACCAGATGCCCTGCCTTGTGATGATGCCTCACTTGATAATTAGCTTATGTTACCATAACATCAGATTGCATCACAGTCACATGACTGACCTTATGACCCTGGGCTGACCCTTGATCAGCATCACTGCTTTACTTCATTGCACACATTGCAGCAAAAATTATTTATTCCGTCAAATATGTTTCTTCTTTTCAACATTTAAGCAAGGCACTATAAGCGTGCTAATCTAGCTATTTAAATTTAATCAAACCCAATTAATGGATAGCTTATGAGTAGTCACATGCACACACTACCGCAGCTAAAGGGGCAAGTGGCATCCCTCCTGGAAAAGCCTTTGCCTCCTATTTTTCAGTACTACCAGCGGTATGAAATCAGCATAGTTCCATGTTTTTGAAGTGTCTGTAATTACCGCCACTGTCCCTCCTAAAGAAACTGTTGTTGTTGATTCCACATTCATTTTCTGCATGCAGTCCTGATTAAAATGTCTACTCTCAGCAGTTGCAGTATCTTCCTCTCCAGCACATTATGATTATCTCTATAAACATGGACAGAACTAGAAGAAACATTAACACTTGAATCCATTTCTTCCATGAACTCGTGCTAAATGACACAATGAGGACTAATGAGCTACTCCAGACAAAACTGCTGACTCAGAAAATGTATATTAAAAAAAAAAAATTGTGCCACAGTTCTAAAAAGTATTTTAACAGCAATTATTCTAATGATTCTGACCGTGTTGGTATGTCCAGACGAGCTCCGGTGTACGAGGCATTCCAGGTGGAGCCAAATATGTTGATGGATTTGGAGAACACGTCGTTGTAAATGAGGCCAGTGTAAATAGAGAACACACCCATCAGAAGAATGATGTAGCGACCGGCAAACAGAGTCATGAACATCTGTAGTGAAACAGGAGGAAGGGAAAGAGATGGTGATGAAGAAGATTGGTTTACAGTATCTGCACATCTCTGTCACAGTCTGAAGCTATTTAGCTACTTCTTCATGTGCTCGACACAGTCAAAAGTGTAAAAAACAAACAAATTTGAAAAAGTAACAACAAAAACAAACAACAACCGAACAAATAACAGATCCTGTTTTCCCTGCCACTCTTTTTTTCTTCCTGCCATATGTGCTCTGACTCACCTCGCCCCCAACTGGTGCTTTTTCCAACTTCTTCTCGAAGATGATGAGAGTGATAGCAAACATGGCCATGATGAGACCGTGACCGGCATCTCCGAACATCACAGCAAACAGGAATGGGAACGTGATGATGGTATAGGGAGCTAGAACAGAGAATGGATGAATAGACTAATAGAAGAGTGCGGTAGGAGGAATGATTGATTGAAATGAGAATGTTTTCATTGAGACTGTACACTTTGACATAGCTAGATGATAATAATCAGTTATTATCTTATTTCTAAGAATATCCACCCACCCATTAAATCACAAATAATCTCCACCCCTTGCCTAAGCCCCGCCCCTCACCTGGGTTCACCTCCTGGTATGTAGCCACTCCATAAGCATCTACAATCGCTTGAAACGCACGTGTGAACTTATTGACCTTGTTATAAGTGGGAGGGGTCTCCTTGGTTGCCAACCTGTTCAGGATGGGCGGGACTGTTGAGCCACACTTCTCCTGAAAAACAACAAACAAACAAACAGCAATTTAACTCATTATATTACATTGAAGTAGCACAGTAAATACAAGTCTACAACTCTCACACTTGAATATGCAATTTAAGTTACAATTAATTTATTATTAATATCTAAGTAAATAATGGAATTACATGACACTGTTACTATTGGTGAACAAAATTGCTAAGCGCAGCATTCTGTGATCATAGCATAGAGTCTCATTCAAAAGAGATTAGAAGAGACACTATAAGAACTCACTGTGCCTGTGCTGAGAGCTTCTCTGATCAAGCCGAGGTCCTCCACAGGACACCAGCACTCTGCTATCAGACAGCGCTGGGTCACGTCCAGGTTAAACATATTCATAGTGTGATAGATGCCTTTGATCTTCTTCACCTGAACGAGTCCACCAACCAAATATAACTAATCAACCTTTCTGCGAATACAGTTCCACATCGAGGCCACACCCTCGACTTGCTTACCTTCGCCTGCCATGTCTCTATCTCCATCGCAATCTGCATCAGCTGTGAATGGGCGTGGTCTTTCGTCGTGCGAATGACCAACTCCAGCTCTGAGATTCGCTGCTCCACGGATTGTGTCATGCGATCCTGCTCGGTGGGAGAGTGTGGAAACTGGTAAAGGGTAGCTCGAAACCCCTCGCAGATCTTTTTCACCCGAGCATGCAGCTGGACTCCTTGGAAGAAGAGAATGAACACAACCTTGTCCTGCAATTCACCCTGCATAGAACATGATTTAAATGGATATTCAGCTACGAATAATTGTTAATTCAATCGTTAAAAATAACAACTCTACAGCTACTCACTGTGCTGGGATCTCCCATTAACTCTTCAATGTCTGCTTGCTTCAGGAAGACGTTGCCTCGGCAAGATCTCCACAGCACACGCTCAAATACGGCCACTTTCTTACGGGTAATCACACCTGTTACAAAACTGTACGATATAAAGCAGAAAATTCATTTAATTGGTATCATTATAACTACAACAATAGAACCTCCAAACTGGGAACAATTTGGGACCAGGACTTTCAGGCCACAAATAAGAGGTTGTTTGTTTTAAGAGGTTATAAACAATGCATTATATATTGGAGGGGGCAAGTGGAAAGTTTACAAAATATGAGGTAATTTGCTCGTTAGAGAGTTCAATAACAGATGTTTCCACTGGAAATACTATCCTTTGTTCAGATCACGAATCTTCCAATATCAGAACATGCAGCTTTGCATTAGGATACTTTAATAGGTGAGTGAGCGAGACACTCTCAGGGAGACACTCTCAGGGAAACACTCTCAGGGGTAACACAACAGGAGAAACTAATCTAGTAGACTATCATTGTTGAAAAGGAAACCTTGCATCTGAAGTCACTTGCAGTGAGAGGGTTGCATGATATACTAGCTATCATCCACATATTGTATATATATTTATTGCAGCTTTGATATTTTTACTTGAATATTTCCGCATCACGCGAGCGTTCTGTATTCTCCCATATTGTACGGTTTATATTGTACGCTCGTTGTAGCGCGCGCGTAGCGAGTAAAATCAATGAAAATTGTATTGTAACCGGTTGAGAAAAATTTCAAAGAAGCAATAAATCACTTATCACACTCGTCGTACAATATGGGAATGGTCAGAGTACAATATGGGAAAATATTTTACGAGCACGCAAAATATTTTCACGAGCCAAAGGCGAGTGAAAATGTGGCGTGAGAGTAAAATATCATTCCCATATTGTACGACGAGTGTGATAAGTGATTTATTGCTTCTTTGAAATTTTTCTCAACCGGTTACAATACAATTTTCATTGATTTACTCGCTACGCGCGCGCTACAACGAGCGTACAATATAAACCGTACAATATGGGAGAATACAGAACGCTCGCGTGATGCGGAAATATTCAAGTAAAAATATCAAAGCTGCAATAAATATATATATATAATATTATATACATGTAGCTATATATGTATGCATATGACAACATAGTTAAAGTCTTACTTGAATCGGGTGTTAGTGATGTGGATGTTGTCATTGATCTGCTGATCTTCTACTTCACTAAGGTCAATAAGGTCGACATCATGTATAATGGGGTTATCTTGCTCCAGTGTATCACCACCACCAATGACAACATTTGCCCCAAGTAGAGAGCCCTGTTCCGCCTAGCAGTGCCATGACAACAGACAAACAATTACAACAACAGCTTGGTGTGATCACTATAATTAGTTAGAGTGCATAATACAGCTTACTCGCCCCTAATAATTACTCCAATTAACTTTAGTTTAAAATATTTAATAATTCTCATTATATTTTGAAAAATAATTACATGAAAATTCACGGGTGGGTGATTATGCTAAGTGGATTATTGTGGCATATGCACATGGTGTGTGATATTTTGCTCTAACCTCTTGCAAGAATCCTCTAGTCTTTAGTAGCACGTGCCTGAGCTCAGACAACTCCAGCAGGTTTTTCTTGATTGTTTCCTCATTTGACGCAATTTCACGCACTTCACTCTCCAGCACTTCAAACTTGCCTTCCATGTCGATCATATCTAACACATGCACACACACACGCACATGCACACACACATGCACACACATGCATACACACACGCACATGCACACGCACATGCACACACACACACACATGCACACACACACGCACACTAGGTAGCAATGCATAAGCATGTACAGGAGTAAAAGACAGTTCCAAGGGTCAAATTAATGGTGGGTGTATCTTGGATGGTATAACACACAACTTTGCTAACGGAACTATTAACAAAACACACTAAAGTGAAGGAAGGACCTTGTATCTCGTGCTGCCCACTTGGTTGTTTTTCATTAGCTTCCTGAAGTGTGGAAATGAAACCTAGTCATTAAGACATGTAGACTCCATGTTGCCAAGTGATTCGTCAAGGCAAGTGAAGGAATAAAATATCCTCAATGTTTGCACATTTAGCTGTTCTAAAAATAGGTTGGCAAGTAGGTCTTTATTCTAATTTAGCACACCCCCCCCCCCCCCCCCCACACACACACACACAGCAGAACATTGAATTGAGAAAAAATTTGTGACCATGAGTTTCAGTTCACGAATTAGAGGTTGTTTGCTTTAAGAGGTGATGAGACATACTTTTTGTATGGAGGGGGCAAGCGGAAAGTTCACTAAATAGAGGTAATATATTTATTAGAGAGTTCACTATCGGAGGTACCACTGTGCTATTCCTTACCTTGAGAATCTGGTGCAGGCACATTCTCAGCCGGTCTAGTCTCAATATGGTTCTTCTCTAGTTGAGAAGAGAGATACCTCAACTTCCTCTCCATCTCATCACAGCGTCTCACTTCAGACGTAAACTTGCGCTGGAAGGCGTTGACGTCTGGGTTGAGCTATGGTAATATATTATCTTCATACTGTATCTCTTTAGCTAGCTATGTAATTCCTTCACTAAGGAAGTGTTTGGCATGTATTAAACTTACAAGTCAGAAAACCATTTCAACTTACGTCTCTGAATTGCACCATTCCCTATAAATAGAAATGTAGGTAATAATTAATACATGAACTCTATGTAATATTGTAATATTAGGTTGAAACTCTCTCTGTCACACAGAACCATGCTGCTGTATATAGTATTAGATCAATGAAGAGAAATAGTGAATCATTCGTGGGAATTGGAGAGAAATAGTGAATTATTGAATCATTAATGGCCACTCAATAAAACAATATAACATAGTAGCCATACTATTATATCCAAACAGAATGCCTGATAAACAAAAATGTTGCTTTACATACAGTTTTTCTTAATTAAGCACTGTATGCTAGGCTGACTAGGCCACTCCAATTGGCACTTTTGTTTCCCGCCCCCACATCTTAATTTTTTTTGTTGACAACTCAAAGCTCAACAGCAGTGCTATCTCCTCGACCCCTAATTCTCTAGGTTAAGTTTCCAACAACTACAAATCAACTTTTCTAATTATGCGACTTCAAAAGCCAATTTTTTTTTTCTAGACATTGACAAAAACTAACGTACGTGTATCTCACTTATATCACTGAAAAAATGATCCAAGTTTGGACTACATCTTGTGATTCCCTTCTAGCTCAACTTTTACTGCCGCTAAAAAGCATTAAGCTGTCGGCCGCGAATAGCAGCAGCTTCTATTCTAAGTGCACGGGAAACTAAAATAGCCCCTCTCAGAAGTAATAGGTACACACCCCACCCCTGCCTTTCGTACAACTTGAATTTCTCGTCAGAAGGAAAGGTTGATTATGCCTTTTGCCAGTGGATAGTAAACAGAAGATTGGAGGAATCACTGCTAGACCACGCGTAAAGAGTAATAACAGCTACTGTATTCAGCTGCTTAGAATTCACTTAGAGTTTGATAGTGTTCAAGATTGATGCTTCGTGTTTAAAAATAAGCTAGCCTCATAATTTTGCTCAGTGGCAGAGCGCTTGTGTAATGAGTAAAAACCTTTTTTTAGCTTGATAATTTTAGGTTAAATTCTAATCTCTACCACAATCAGTAAATTGATTACTGAGCTATTTGTTGTAGACAGCCATTGTGCACTATATTACAATTCTAATTTAGGGTGAGCTTGGAGCAAGGCTGGAGGCAAGATTTCTGTGGTTGATAGTATTTATCACTCCTATTCAGCCTTGGCAACGGTTGCTATGGGCCTCCTCCCTTAATAAATTAAAATAATTTGCGAGTGAGACACTATCAGGGGTAACGCAATTGAAAATTGGGAATTTTTGTTTATATATATGTGGCAACGTATGTATGTAATTTTGTACTTTGACCCTCTGCGTATATTTGTGTTAGCTCGGTGTTCGACCCCGTTCCAAACTTCACTAAACAGAATTCTCCCGTTCACGATCATTACCAGCTTTATCCCAGAAATTGAATTGTTTACCGCTTTGAGTTCTTTTGCGCTGCAATTAAAACTAAAAAACTAGCCGGAGTTACATTTCTATTGAGTTAGCGGTAAGTTAATGCGCTATTTGTCGTAGTTATAAGCCCTACGCAACAGTATTTAGATGAAAGTTCACTAGACTAACCACGAAGGTAAGTCTTGTGTAGGTATGGCCACTTTGTGTGAAAGTATTGTACGTTTTCAGCCATTACTTATAAGAATACAGTATCACAAAGAAAACATTTAAATAAAGTGACTTGTATTTTTGTGCTTTTTTTTTCAATTCAAACAGTTGCGGGGAGTGGTTACTATGGCATTGAATTCCCTTTACGGTATATGCGTAATTTAAAAACTCGCCGTTTAGTGCCACTTGTTGGTTGTCAACAGTCACTGGTAGTCAGAATGACTTCTGATGAAGCTACCACTACTGGAGGAAAGCTAGATAAGTACATAATTCCATATTTGTTAACTAAAGTTACTAAAATAACGCTGGCCTTTTCTTTTGTAGCAAAGAGCTTGTTCAAGAGTTACTGGTAATAGAAGTAGTCAGAATGGCTTAAACTTGATACTACAGTGTTATCTTACTCAGGAAATTAAGGAAGCGAGTAGTTCTGTATTTATTTGCTATAATTAAATATGTATATATAATATATATAAATTTATACTTATATTTATTTTATTTTTTTAGCTGGCTAGACAAAAGATCAAGCAATTACAACAATAATAGATAGTTAATTAAATACATAAATAATAACATAAATAATAACATCAATAATAATCTATAGTTTTCACCGAAACTTACCAATTCACCTAGTTCTCTGACGCAGGCATAAGCAGACTCAGACTGCAGGAAGAGCTGGGCTAAAGTCATTTCCACAGAACGAAATAACGACCCCATCGTCGATCGTCTCAGTGAAATGTTTAGGACAATCGAGTGGCAAGTCCACCGCCTTTAAATACGCTCTCGACTTCCGCCGACTAACACGGTAACACGTGATCGGCGGGCTGGACGTGTGTGGTGTGATGCAACAAATATAACAATTGCAGGATGCGGTATGAATTCGATTCAAAATCTTCACTTCGCAGGAGGTAGTTACAAGCCTGTGCTTTCTTAGACTACTGGAAGAGTGATGGGGTAGGAGTATCTTCTCTTAGTCCCGTTAACCAGCCGTTTGGTTAACGAGACTAACCTTCTTGCTGGCCAGGTAGGTAAAGGGTCTGGTCAGCTAGACTACCCATTCCTATTAAAAGTGTACTCACAGGAATTCAGCAAGACCTCTAACCTATTGGCACCATCACAGAGTTCCCCACACAATTTCACAATTAGGGTTTAGTAATAAAGATAAGAACAGGCAAGAGAATAAATATTAAACATTGATGGGACATTGAATGAGGAAAAAAAAAAAAGCTGCAAATCTAAATATCTCTTTTGATAGTCTTTCCTGCCATAATAAGTTTTATCTCCTCAACATCAAGAGTTTCATACTTCAAAAGACCTTCTGCTATTCTCTTATGTTCCACAGAGTGAGACAACAGGAGCTTCTTGGTCCTCTCATATGACTCCTAGTAAACAACAACAAAACAACAACAACTAAGAAGCTAACACAGGTGGCAAATGGCATACTAAGTTGAATGGGCCTTTGTTCAGACCTCTTCAAGCCCGAAAATATTGTCTACTACAGAAGGCTAGCCCTGCCCACCAATAGGTGTAACTTAGCTAGGTGGGGCCCCAGGACTAACTCTTGAATAACTGCTAATTGTGTCTATTGAAGTGCTAATTGTTTGTGTAAATTGTTCTCCATTCATTCTGCTTGTGTCATCTATATAGTCTGTGTGTTTCAGTTAAAAATTCAGTTCTTGTACTCATTATTTACTCCCTAAGATCTATTTTACTTCAAGTTCCTAACCCTCTCTTAGTGAAGTCCCTCATACAAGAGGGTGGTCCTTCAATAGCTAACTTATTTGTGATCTGGTCTTTCAGTAAATGATCATAAAAAAAAGGCTCAACACTTCCAAATAGTGTTGTTTTAGTTGACTAAAACCAACCAAACCCCTCAGTTTTGGGATATTTTACTTATGGTAAGAAAATTAACTAAGCCGTAGAACAATTAAAACTAAATATTTTAGAAGACAGCAACTCCGATTAAAGCTAAAACTACCAGTAGAGTGGACAAAAACTAAACAATTTATATTGTAACTAATTCACCTTGAATCATGCAATTAGTAAGTATATAAATTACCTATAAGTAAGCATTTTAAAACTATATAAAATATAGTACAGTAAATCTTCTAATGGTATTGAAAAAATACTAAAAACTAACCTGATCTTCACGGAACATTAAGAATTAACTAAATTAAGCCTTCAAGATATTCTG
>WLWD01003548.1_pt1 | contig 59014 bp, 23 predicted proteins | sample 6712731 | NCBI WGS metagenome assembly WLWD01 (sample SAMN12718690, study PRJNA576275) | sponge metagenome | isolation source: marine sponge | host: Mycale hentscheli | place: New Zealand: South Island, Marlborough, Capsize Point | collected 2014-11-01 | reverse complement strand
GGTAATGTATTTTGAACAACTTCAACATTATCAGATTGGTCACTCAAATTTTCAGACGTCTTCATACTTTTGCTTCGACTTCGAATTGTAGGCTAAATTCACAAGAAGTACAATACAATGAAAGCACTCAATGTGTTAAATTCACATTATGTCCTAATGCGCAGTTTTTATGCCTTCCTACTCTAATGCTAAATTTAGGAATTTGGAAATGTTGTGAAAAAAATTGTTTTTTTCCTGATAATTTCTTACACTTTAAACAACAGCATTAGGCTTCATCAAGTTATTATTTAGTTTCTCAGACAATTATCCACAGAAAAAGCTAGCACCAGAGGATATTCTGCTTGAGAAACCAATTATATGAGCTTATAATGAAAGGAGACCCATTGAAATTATATGAGTTTTGAATGCTTTAAATCACTCAATCATAAATGATGATTACTGCAGCTATGGTTAATAGTGGAAGTTTATCCAGACCAAAAATATAGCCCAGCTAATTAATTAAACGTTTGAAGTACCTTAATTGACTGAGCATCTTCTAAAGGCTGAGCGTTCTTCCCCTGGTGAGAAAATATGCATCTGCTTTGCACTACAGTGTCTACGTTAACAGTTGGACCAACAGTAGAACTTCTATCGCGACAGCGTTGCTTCAGCGGCGGACGTTTACGTGGCACAGGTTTAGGTCTCAGGGTGTCTAGAGGGTCCTTTTGCTGGGGTTGCCCGAGTTCAGTAAAAAAGGAGTCCATTGTTTGGGTCCTATAGCGCCTTTCGTGGCCCGGAAGTGAAAGAAATGGGGGCGTGGCTCTCGGGCTTGCCGTAGACCAACGATACAGCTATCGTGCAGTGACTTTACAGTTTCATGCGATCTAGGTGGTATACGTAAGCTAGGTGGTATATACGTAAGCTAGGTGGTATATACGTAAACTGGCCTTTTTCACAACCATTACGTTTTTTAACAGATCAGTTCCAGAAATGTACAATAGTAGTTGCCTGTATTCATTGCACTGTTCTAATAGGGTAGGCGTTGAACAGTGAATGAATAAAAACAGGAAAAGAGTGTTTCAATGAATTGCATTCGGTACTACGAATGAAATTCATACTTACTAAAGTCAAATCATTTTTTTTTTGCAGGATACCCCCCCTCCCCCCAAAAAAAAACAAAAAAAAAAAAAACATTAATGTTCTCACTCTTTACTTATAGCTAGTTGCTATAATCTTCTAATAATGTTCTCATTAAACACTTATTTTTATTGAAATTTCAAGAAAACTACAATTATCCCAGGTTCACTCTAAAATTATGTGTAAAAATGAAATAAGCTTACAGAATGGTACTTTCTGAGTGGCTACAGTTTGGGTTAGTTAGTGATAAAGATTGTTTTGTTTTATTTAGTTGACAACCTTTCTCATGTGCCTTTCGTTGTTCATTTTCCTTTCTCCAGTCATTTTCCTCCTTGCACTTCTTGAAGCTTAAGTTCAAAAGTAGGAAAAAATGAACCCTATCTCATTTTTATATAAAGTTAACGTACTATCTGCAAACAGTTCAAACCATATAATTGTAAAATCACATTAAATAATCTCAGTTTTACTCATTTCAATCTGATGTCAAATTAAAAAGCCTTTTTTTGTGTGTATGTATTAACTTCTAGGAAAACAAGTATTTTCTGGACTTTGGTTGAATCTTACATAATGAAGGTACAGTAGCTACAAGTATAACAATCAAGCATAATCCCTCTATGTTGGAATTCCAATTAATTTAGAGAATGCTTAATGCTGAATCTATGGTCGATATTTATAAATTCTTTTTCTTTTTCTTTTTTTTTGCATTTGTTTAATGTATTTTTTATATTAATAATAGAAACATCAGATGCAAAAATAAATTATACGTTATTCATATTACATTTACTTTAATTCTAGTTGAAATATAAGCCCTAACTAACTTAGGGCTAACTGCATAGATATTAACCTCTCTCTGGAACAATATATCCAGGACTGGATGTCACACCCATTCACCATTACACAGACCACACCGCTTGTTGTTACTATGAACTGTTGCTACATTATTCTAAACTGACTCAGCTAGTTGCTTATTTACATATTATAATAATATTCTGTTACTGTTTCGTGCTTCCGCAACTGATTCTAGCTAATTAAGTAGTGTATCTGGCAGCATCAGAATGCACCGAAAACCCCAAAAATGTGCCCCGAAACAATTACTCGCAGGTATTGATGCTTTCTTGAATAACCTACTGCTGGTGTAGCCATCTTTCCTAAAATTCTTGCTCGCAAGGAATGCCAAAAAAGAACAAAAAACAACAACAACAACAACAGTGTAAATCTAGGTCCAGGTCCAATATATCGATAACAATATTCATAGCAAACTCGTGACTTTGAGGTAAACACATCACTATGATTGCATTTATCTGGAGTCACCTTTTTGAAAAAAGCTTTTTCAGCTGCAAGAAATTTATATCACACTACTATATAAGAATGTTACAATTACTATACACTTTCTTTCCTAGATCATATACAACTTTATTTTTATTTCCTCTCCTGACCCAAACAACAGTTTTGAAGAGAGACAGAGAAAGAGGTAGGGAGAGGGGATCTGTGTATTAGAAAACAACTTTTCTCTCTCTAAAACTTCCCCCTGTGTACTCTACTCAGTCATGTAGGTGTATGTATAAAGTGACTTACCCAGATGTTTCATCACACACAATAATTTCTAATCTTGAATGTTAGACCATTACTAAATCTAATATTAAACCCTTTTTGATACACTATTGGCTATCAGACTACTAGAGTAACTCTTTAAAATCAACTCTTTATGTAATACATAGCAAGTTTGACCAATTTAAACTAATGACAATAATTGCCTGGATTGAATATATTCTAATTATGTAAAAAAAAATCTTAATATCACATTTTTCTTCATATTATATTGTAGATAAAGAGCTCACGATTAACAAATAGTATTAACTCAAAAGCTGTATAAAAGTTTAAAAAAATTGAAATATTCAACCCAATATACAATAATTGACAGTGAGTGCTATTGATGTATATCTTCAGGTGCCATCTACATAACAAAAATGAAATAGACAAAGTAAAGGATAAACTTGCGATGCGTATCACTGTAATTAAGATTGTTGAAAGCAATTTCAAATTATAGTGAAAGGAATGAAAAAAATTAAGTGTATACTTAGCTACTTCTGTGTATTTACTTTGTAATTAAAATTGCCCTATCATTGTATGCTCTTTTGAATGCTGATACGGCAAACATTGTTCTCAAAATTGATGCCGAAATATATATCCACCAAAAATTATCCACTAATACTGATTTTGATTATTTCATAAATTAAAATTGAACACATTTAATCATGTATGAGCTCTGAAAGCTAATGTTTCTCGCATAAACTATGTTACATACACAGTATTGTAATCACATCAGCTATAAAAAACAACAAGAAGAAAACAATAAAATAATTAAAACAAACAAACAACAAATGCACATGATAGAAATAGCAGAAATAGGTACTGCTAGCAAACTCACCATCATCTTCATTCCAATTCTTGTATTGGATAAAAATGATATTTTGTCTCTACAAAAGTTGAATTTGTACTTGTGTATATGATGAGCAAGTTCAGTGCTTAATTTGATAGATGAAGGTCGATCTATCGGGCGACGCCTTACACAGCTTTCCACGATAGTTTTCATACTTAGACTACAATATTGGGTCAGGCTCTGAATAATGTTGGCAAAATCTGGTGGATACGGAAGCTTTTGTGTAAGAAAATACACAGACAGGACACCAAATGAATATATATCATATTGAAATGTATAACTAGGATTGAGTTCATAGGCTTCTGGTGGTAGTATGTATGGAGTTCCTGGCACCTGGGTCATAGTGACTAATTCCAAGGGGTTCAGTAGTCTAGAAACTCCAAGATCAGCTATCTTTGCCTGCAGACCTGATGTCAGCAACACATTTGAAGCAGACAGGTCTCTATGAATGACTTTGTTTAAATGGAGATGAATTAAGCCACAAGACACATCTTTCAATATTGACAAGATAATACTCAAAGGAATTTTATATCCTTCGTCTTTGCATTCTGTAATGCATTCTTCAACACTTGATGGCAAGTACTCCATAATTAGAGAGAGTATTTGCTTAGAGTTATGACTGTCCCCTTTATAACGGACTCCTATGAATTGGACAATATTTGGGTGATGCATTTGGCATAACAAATCACATTCTTGTCGAAATTTTTTCCATTGAATTGATTCTTCTACTCCTTCTTCCTTGTCATGGATGCCAAGTAAAAATGTATGTAAGCTCTTTTCAATACAAATAGTTTCATTCATGCTTATTAATGACACAGAGCCATATGCACCTTTCCCAATGTCCTTCTTTATGTATTTAATATTGTTTTCATCAACTGTATATTTGGACAGTGGATCACTCATTTCCTGCAGAGTACCATAATAAGTGCAATATATAAATTATATGCTAGAAAAACACCCACCGAAGTAAATAAGAGAAAACAAAAGAAGCTAATGCATGAAGTTCTTAGTGAGAATAGATAACTAATGCAGTGAATATAGCATCACAGTTATGTCAAATTGAAAAATTAATAGGTAATTAAAATTGGAAATTGAAGTCATTAAAATCTCAATTTATTACGACTAGTTTTTTATAGTTTTTCCTCATTTCGTTCGGAGGATGTTAATATCTTCACAATAGCATTTCAGGTGGTATCACACAACCTGTGTTATCACAAGCTCATTACTCTCAGTAGTTATAGCAACCAGCCTTAGCTTATCTGTTCCCAGGTTTTAAAAGCTACCTTTCTCTTTAAAAACAAAAACAAAAAATACCTATCTAGCCAGGCTCAATGCAGCTGCTAGAATATCAGTTGGGAATGTGAACAACCCCTATGAACTAACACTCGGAGTTTTACAGCCAAATTTACACCTTGAGTTACTTACCCTAGTACAAACTATGGCAGTTAAGATATTGAGCCCAGAATACACCACTTGTAACACTCATCAGAGTGATTTAGCAAGATATTTCAATTTCAGGCTTCATCTTCACTACCTCTCGCTCATGAAATACAATAGACTGCTCATGAAATTCTCACCATATCACAAACTCTTGCAAGAAGTTAATAATATATTTTGATGATTATTGATGATTAATTGTCACAAGAAGTGTTTGATATAAGAATGATGTCAAATTGTTGAACTGATGAAGCAAACGGCAGGAGTAGTTAAGCAACTTGTTATGTTAGAGGAAGTGTTTTATTATGATTTAATAACTCACACTTTAAAGTTAAGTTGAACTCAACATTTTGCATCATTTACCAACTACTGTTAGCATTGCACTCACCTTCTTTTGTATAGCTTTCTTTTTACCTCTATCAGCAGTACTCATGTGGCTACTAGAAAGCTCTTGAGATACTTTTATCAACTGAATGGACAAGGAGTCTAGCTGATGCTTGTAACGTTTTTCTGCTTCTGCATACAAGGAATGAGCTTTCTCACGATCTTGTCTCTCTTGAATGAAATCACGCTCAAATATCATAGCCTAGGATACAAATACAAAAACAGCCAGGAAAATAAAGTCAGTTGTTTTATATTATATAATGTAGATAAAGTACTAAAATTAACTTGGATATAAAATCGTCAAGTTATGCTAGGAGGATGTATGCAGTTACGAATGCAATTATTGTTATTTTGTCAACTGAAACTGAGCATAATTATAAATTTGATAAGTTAGCTATTGTGTTTCATTTGAAGATCAATTAAAGTTGTCTTTTACCGAAATACTGATAATTTAATAAATCTGAAGAAATAATCATTTTACCCTGTTTTGATGTACGGACAATTCTTCTTGCCAAGTTTTTTTCTCAGTACTCCAATTCTTTAATTTAGATCTTTCCTGTTGCAGCTGAATCATCAATTGTAGATTCTGTTCTCTAGTTGCTGTGACTTCCTAAAGAGAAAAATATTTGGTGATACTATAATATAAATGTCTTGTAAAGGCCTTCCCCTGTGCCACAAGTTCAACATAATTCTGATATGCATTAAACAATTGAACAAATAAAATGAGCCCGTCGTCAATAAACTTGATGTTGTTTGAGCGTAGCCAGGAGTTTGAAGGAGAAATGTTTATGACCATGGGTTCTTGCAGCCCATTCCTCTGTCTGTGCTAGTGGTCTACCGAACCCTCTCCCCATGATTGTGCACGCCTATTATGGGATAGAGGCCACACACAGGCATCTTCATATGCACGTCTCCCACCTGCTCCCCAAAGAATTTAGTTCAATCGAAAATATGGTGTAATACATTTTTATTATCGTATGCTATTGTAAGTCACAGGCGTATGAGGTGACTGAGGGTACAAGAATTCTTTTTATCTTCTTCTCCTCAGTTCTATGTTATCAGTCACATCCTTGAGTAATTGGAGATACATTACCCTCTTTTCCTCTTTCAGTTCTAATCAATTGGTAAGGTTGTACTATCTCTTGACGTTTTTTAGATACATGGTCAATAATAGCTAATTTGTTGCTAATGATTCAGTCATTCTTGGCTGAAATAATTAATAATAGCAAATTTTCTTGTTCTAAAAGCCAATAATAAGTTATAATTAACAATATTGGCTGTTAGAATGAGAAAATTTGCTATTATTGTTTGCTAATCTATACACTTCATTGTCAAATGTTCTACACATCATAAATATATGTAATAATTATGCTACACTACTCAGTAGTTACACACTTACCTCTATGTTTCTCCTTAGTATTAGTTCAGTCCTCCGAACTTCATCTACAAGGTGTATATATTTTACCTCCCAATCTTTTCTCTCCCTCTCAGTTTTTTCCACTTTCTCTTCCATCTCTGCTAATTCTCTATCTGCTGCTTTACTGAGTGACATTTGTAACGAATAGTAGTTAGTTTCTAAATCTTCTCTCTTCTACAACAATACACACAATATCTATATATTATACGACAGACATAATCGATGAATTAACTAGTGATGTGCTAGAGCACAAATGGCGAGCGAGCCTAAAGACTATGGCACTGAAATCCCTTTACCGTGTATGCGAAATTAAAAAACTGGATCTTATTATCAGTAGCTTCAGTGTTAGAAGTCAAAATCATTCATATAAAAATAGTATAGTACACGTTATTTAAAAGTTTTCTTTGTGATATTCTTTAGCTAAGTAGTGGTTGTAACACACAATGCTTTGAACATGCACCTACACAGACTTACCTACACGGTAGTCTAGTGGACAATGTATTTTCAAGCTTATAACCATGACAAAGAGCGCATTGATTTACCACCGCCCTAACTCGAATAGAAATAGAAGTCCCTTAAGTTTTCAAGTTTTAACTGCACCCGCAAAAGAATTCAAAACGGTAAACAATTCAATTTCTAGGGTGATACGGGTACTGATCGATAAACCAGAGGATTCTGTTTAGTGCAATTTGGGACGGGGTCGACCACATAACTAACACAAAAACGCTAGGGTCAAAGTACAAAATGACATACGTACGTCCAAACATATATACAAACAAATAAACAAACATCCCCGATTTTCAATTGTGTTACCCCTGTAAGTGTCTCGCTCGCTACGCTCGCTCGCCAATAACTAATTATGAAGTTTGCAGAAACGTTCTAATTAATAGAGATTATGAAAGTCTGCACAATCCAGCAAAGAGTTTATTTGCACAGTATAATAAACTTAGCTAATTAGAATAACCTAATCTTTAATTTTCACATAAATCACATATGGAACAAAATATTAAAATACCTCTTTGTTCTTCAGGAACTCATGGTCTTTCTCCACTGGTTGAGTGAGTATATGAGCCCCTATCATTTCATGATTTGGCTGATCCAGATTTGCTTCGCGTAGCTTCTGACTTACCTCTGAGATATCGTCCATTAGCAAAGGATTTTCAGAGGTACAACTTGTAGCCATATTGGTAGCTGCTTGAGAATTCTGCATTTGCTGACACTACAAGCAAAATATTGCATATATTCTTTATGACTTAATAAAATTTGACTTTGCGTACATTTTAAGTATTCTTGTTTAGGCTTTATGATAGAAACACAATTATAACATGTTCCAGAAATGTAGTGAAGCATACTGCAATGGCAATATTGTTTTGTTGGAATGGATACTTATTATTAATATTGGTAATTACGTGCTGCAATTTAAATCCTCTCTACATTCAGTTGGTGCAACCATAGTGTTATAGCAGATAACTGCAGTAGTTACAAATAGATGGAAACATCAATGCTCACAGGTGAAAATGGGGTGGAACTAAGTATGCAATTACTATTGCCACTTTCATGGAAAAAAAAGAAAAGAAAAAAAAACATGAAAGTAGTCATCTCACCTCAATGCTGGGTAATGTATTTTGAACAACTTCAACATTATCAGATTGGTCACTCAAATTTTCAGACGTCTTCATACTTTTGCTTCGACTTCGAATTGTAGGCTAAATTCACAAGAAGTACAATACAATGAAAGCACTCAATGTGTTAAAGTCACATTATGTCCTAATGCGCAGTTTTTATGCCTTTCTACTCTAATGTAGGAATCTGGAAATGTTGTGAAAGAAATTGTTTTTTCCTGATAATTTCTTACACTTTAAACAACAGCATTTGGCTTCATCAAGTTATTATTTAGTGTCTCAGGCAATTATCCACAGAAAAAGCTAGCACCAGAGGATATTCTGCTTGAGAAACTAATTATATGGCTTATAATGAAAGGAGACCCATTGAAATTTTGAATGCTTTAAATCACTCAATCATAAATGATGATTACTGCAGCTATGGCTTATCCAGACCAAAAATATAGCCCAGCTAATTAATTAAACGTTTGAAGTACCTTAATTGACTGAGCATCTTCTAAAGGCTGAGCGTTCTTCCCCTGGTGAGAAAATATGCATCTGCTTTGCACTACAGTGTCTACGTTAACAGTTGGACCAACAGTAGAACTTCTATCGCGACAGCGTTGCTTCAGCGGCGGACGTTTACGTGGCACAGGTTTAGGTCTCAGGGTGTCTAGAGGGTCCTTTTGCTGGGGTTGCCCGAGTTCAGTTAAAAAGGAGTCCATTGTTTGGGTCCTATAGCGCCTTTCGTTGCCGGGAAGTGAAAGAAATGGGGGCGTGGCTCTCGGGCTTGCCGTAGCCAACTATACAGCTATCGTGCAGTGACTTCACTGTTTCATGCGATCTAGATGGTATATACGTAAGCTAGGTGGTATATAAGTAAACTGGCCTTTTTCACAACCATTAGCTACGTTTTTTAACAGATCAGTTCCAGAAATGTACAATAATTGCCTGTATTCATTGTACTGTTCTAATAGGGTGGTAGGCGTTGAACAGTGAATGAATAAAAACAGGAAAAGAGTGTTGTTTCAATGAATTGCATTCGGTACTACGAATGAAATTCATACTTACTAAAGTCAAATCATTTTTTTTTGCGGGATACGCCCCCTCCCCCCAAAAAAACGAAATAAACAAAAACATTAATGTTCTTTAAGATACACACTCTTTACTTACAACTAGTTGCTATAATCTTCGCATAAAGTTTACTTATTTTTATTGAAATTTCAAGAAAACTACAATTATCCCAGGTTTACTCAAAAAATATTATGTGTAAAAATGAAATAAGCTTACAGAATGGTACTTTCTGAGTGGCTAAAGTTTGGGTTAGCTAGTGATAAAGATTGTTTTGTTTTATTTAGTTGACAGCCTTTCTCATGTGCCTTTCGTTGTTCATTTTCCTTTCTCCAGTCATTTTCCTCCTTGCATTTCTTGAAGCTTAAGTTCAAAAGTAGGAAAAAATGAACCCTATCTCATTTTTATAAAGTTAACGTACTATCTGCAAACAGTTCAAACCATATAATTGTAAAATCACATTAAATAATCTCAGTTTTACTCATTTCAATCTGATGTCAAATTAAAAAGCCTTTTTTTTGTGTGTATGTATTAACTTCTAGGAAAACAAGTGTTTTCTGGACTTTGGTTGAATCTTACGTAATGAAGGTACAGTAGCTACAAGTATAACAATCAAGCATAATCCCTCTATGTTGGAATTCCAATGAATTTAGAGAATGCTTAATGCTGAATCTATGGTCGATATTTATACATTCTTTTTCTTTTTCTTTTTTTTTGCATTTGTTTAATGTATTTTTTATATTAGTAATAGAAACATCAGATGCAAAAATAAATTATACGTTATTCATATTACATTTACTTTAATTCTAGTTGAAATATAAGCCCTAACTGACTTATTTTAGGGCTAACTGCATAGATATTAACCTCTCTCTGGAACAATGTATCCAGGACAGGATATCACACCCATTCACCATTACACAGACCACACCGCTTGTTGTTACTATGAACTGTTGCTACATTATTCTAAACTGACTCAGCTAGTTGCTTATTTACATACTATAATAATATTCTGTTACTGTTTCGTGCTTCCGCAACTGATTCTAGCTAATTAAGTAGTGTATCTGGCAGCACCAGAATGCACCGAAAACCCCAAAAACGTACCCCGAAACAATTACTCGCAGGTATTGATGCTTTCTTGAATAACCTACTGCTGGTGTAGCCATCTGTCCTAAAATTCTTGCTCGCAAGGAATGCCAAAAAAGAACAAAAAACAACAACAACAACAACAATAGTGTAAATCTAGGTCCAGGTCCAGTATATCCGATAACAATATTCATAGCAAACTCGTGACTTTGAGGTAAACACATCACTATAATTGCATTTATCTGGAGTCACCTTTTTGAAAAAAGCTTTTTCAGCTGCAAGAAAATTTATATCACACTACTATATAAGAATGTTACAATTACTATACACTTTCTTTCCTAGATCATACACAACTTTATTTTTATTTCCTCTCCTGACCCAAACAACAGTTTTGAAGAGAGACAGAGAAAGAGGTAGGGAGAGGGGATCTGTGTATTAGAAAACAACTTTTCTCTCATTACTAAATCTAATATTATTAGAAACCCTTTTTGATACACTATTGGCTATCAGACTAGTAGAGTAACTCTTTAAAATCAACTCTTTATGTAATACATAGCAAGTTTGACCAATTTAAACTAATAACAATAATTGCCTGGATTGAATATATTCTAATTATGTAAAAAAAAATCTTAACATCACATTTTTCTTCATATTATAATATTGTAGATAAAGAGCTCATGATTAACAAATAGTATTAACTCAAAAGCTGTGTAAAAGTTAAAAAAAATTGAAATATTCAACCCAATATACAATAATTGACAGTGAGTGCTATTGATGTATATCTTCAGGTGCCATCTACACAACAAAAATGAAATAGACAAAGTAAAGGATAAACTTACGATGCGTATCACTGTAATTAAGATTGTTGAAAGCCATTTCAAATTATAGTGAAAGGAATGAAAAAAATTAAGTGTATAGCTACTTACTTCTGTGTATTTACTTTGTAATTAAAATTGCCCTATCATTGTATGCTCTTTTGAATGCTGATACGGCAACATTGTTTTCAAAATTGATGCCGAAATATATATCCACCCAAAATTCTCCACTAATACTGATTTTGATTATTTCATAAATTAAAATTGAACACATTTAATCATGTATGAGCTCTGAAAGCTAATGTTTCTCGCATAAACTATGCTACATACGCAGTATTGTAATCACATCAGCTATAAAAAACAACAACAAGAATACAATAAAATAATTAAAACAAACAAACAACAAATGCACATGATAGAAATGGCAGAAATAGGTACTGCTAGCAAACTCACCATCATCTTCATTCCAACTCTTGTATTGGAAAAAAATGATATTTTGTCTCTACAAAAGTTGAATTTGTACTTGTGTATATGATGAGTAAGTTCAGTGCTTAATTTGATAGATGAAGGTCGATCTGTCGGGCGACGCCTTACACAGCTTTCCACGATAGTTTTCATACTTAGACTACAATATTGGGTCAGGCTCTGAATAATGTTGGCAAAATCTGGTGGATACGGAAGCTTTTGTGTAAGAAAATACACAGACAGGACACCAAATGAATATATATCATATTGAAATGTATAACTAGGATTGCGTTCATAGGCTTCTGGTGGTAGTATGTATGGAGTTCCTGGCACTTGGGTCATAGTGACTAATTCCAAGGGGTTCAGTAGTCTAGAAACTCCAAGATCAGCTATCTTTGCCTGCAGACCTGATGTGAGCAGCACATTTGAAGCAGACAGGTCTCTATGAATGACTTTGTTTAAATGGAGATGAATTAAGCCACAAGACACATCTTTCAATATTGACAAGATAATACTCAAAGGAATTTTATATCCTTCGTCTTTGCATTCTGTAATGCATTCTTCAACACTCGATGGCAAGTACTCCATAATTAGAGAGAGTATTTGCTTAGAGTTATGACTGTCCCCTTTATAACGGACTCCTATGAATTGGACAATATTTGGGTGATGCATTTGGCATAACAAATCACATTCTTGTCGAAATTTTTTCCATTGAATTGATTCTTCTACTCCTTCTTCCTTGTCATGGATGCCAAGTAAAAATGTATGTAAGCTCTTTTCAATACAAATAGTTTCATTCATGCTTATTAATGACACAGAGCCATATGCACCTTTCCCAATGTCCTTCTTTATGTATTTAATATTGTTTTCATCAACTGTATATTTAGACAGTGGATCACTCATTTCCTGCAGAGTACAATAATAAGTGCAATATATAAAATCTATGCTAGAAAAACACCCACCGAAGTAAATAAGAAAAAATAAAAGAAGCTAAATGCAGGAAAGCTTTTAGTGAGAAGAGATAACTAATGCAGTGAATTATAGCATCATAGTTATGTCAAATTGAAAAATTTAATAGGTAATTAAAATTGGAAATTCAAGTCATTAAAATCTCAATTAATTACGACTTTAGCTTTTCATTGTTTTTCCTCGTTTTGTTCGGAGGATGTTAATATCATCACAATAGCATTTCAGGTGATATCACACCACTTGTGTTATCACAAGCTCATTACTCTCAGTAGTTATAGCAACCAGCCTTAGCTTATCTGTTCCCAGGTTTTAAAAGCTACCTTTCTCTTTGAAAACAAAAACAAAAAATACCTATCTAGCCAGGCTCAATGCAGCTGCTAGAATATCAGTTTGGGATGTGAACAACACCTATGAACTAACACTCGGAGTTTTACAGCCAACTTTACACCTTGAGTTACTTACCCTAGTACAAACTATGGCAGTTAAGATATTGAGCACAGAATACACCACTTAATAACACTCATCAGAGTAATTTAGCAAGATATTTCACTTTCAGGCTTCATCTTCACTACCTCTGGCTCATGAAATACAATAGACTGCTCATGAAATTCTCACCATATCACAAACTCTTGCAAGAAGTTAGTAATATATTTTGATGATTATTGATGATTAATTGTAACAAGAAGTGTCTGATATAAGAATGATGTCAAATTGTTGAACTGATGAAGCAAATGGCATGAGTAGTTAAACAACTTGCTATGTTAGAAGAAGTGTTTATTGTGATTTAATAACTCACACTTTAAAGTTAAGTTGAACTCAACATATTGCATCATTTACCAATACTGTTAGCATTGCACTCACCCTCTTTTGTATAGCATTCCCTTGACCTCTATCAGCAGTACTCATGTGGCTACCAGAAAGCTCTTGAGATACTTTTATCAACTGAATGGACAAGGAGTCTAGCTGATGCTTGTAACGTTTTTCTGCTTCTGCATACAAGGAATGAGCTTTCTCACGATCTTGTCTCTCTTGAATGAAGTCACGCTCAAATATCATAGCCTAGGATACAAATACAAAAAAAAAGCCAGGAAAATAAAGTCAGTTGTTATAATATATATATATAATGTTATATAAAGTACTAAAATTAACTTGGATATAAAATCGTCAAGTTATGCTAGGAGGATGTATGCAGTTACAGATTCAATTATTGTTATTTTGTCAACTGAAACTGAGCATATAAATTTGATAAGTTAGCTATTGTGTTTCACTAGAAGTCTAATAAGGTTGTCTTTTACAGAAATACTGATGATTTAATTAATCTGAAGAAATAATCATTTTACCCTGTATTGATGTACAGACAATTCTTCTTGCAAAGTTTTTTTCTCAGTATTCCAATTCTTTAATTTATCTCTTTCCTGTTCTAGCTGATCCATCAATTGTAGATTCTGTTCTCTAGTTGCTGTGACATCCTAAAGAGAAAAATATTTGGTGATACTATAATATAAATGTCTTGTAAAGGCCTTCCCCTGTGCCACAAGTTCAACATAATTCTGATATGCATTAAACAAATGAACTAATAAAATGAGCCTGTCATCAATGAACTTAATGTTGTTTGAGCGTAGCCAGGAGTTTGAAGAAGTGTTTATGACCATGGGTTCTTACAGCCCACTCCTATGTCTGTGCTAGTAGTCCACCGAACCCCTCTCCCCATGATTGTGCACGCCTATTATGGGATACAGGCCACACACAGGCTTCTTCATATGCACTCTCCCACCTGCTCCCCAAAGAATTTAGTTCAATCGAAAATGTGGTGCAATACATTTTTGTTATTGTATGCTATTGTAAGTCACGGGCATATGAGGTGACTGAGGGCACAAGAATTCTTTTTATCTTCTTCTCCTCAGTTCTATGTTATTAGTCACATCCTTGAGTAATTGGAGATACATTACCCTCTTTTCCTCTTTCAGTTCTAATCAATTGGTAAGGTTGTACTATCTCTTGACGTTTTTTAGATACATGGTCAATAATAGCTAATTTGTTGCTAATGATTCAGTCATTCTTGGCTGAAATAATTAATAATAGCAAATTTTCTTGTTCTAAAAGCCAATAATAAGTTATAATTAACAATATTGGCTGTTAGAATGAGAAAATTTGCTATTATTGTTTGCTAATCTATACATTCCATTGTCAAATGTTCTACACATCATAAATTATGTAATAATTATGCTACACTACTCAGTAGTTACACACTTACCTCTATGTTTCTCCTTAGTATTAGTTCAGTCCTCCGAACTTCATCTACGAGGTGTATATATTTTACCTCCCAATCTTTTCTCTCCTTCTCAGTTTTTTCCACTTTCTCTTCCATCTCTGCTAATTCTCTATCTGCTGCTTTACTGAGTGACATTTGTAACGAATAGCAGTTAATTTCCAAATCTTCTCTCTTCTTCTACAACAATACACACAATATATATATATATTATACAACAGACATAATCGATGAATTAATAACTAATTATGAAGTTTGCAGAAACTTTCTAATTAATAGAGAATATGAAAGTCTGCACAATCCAGCAAAGAGTTTATTTGCACAGTATAAACTTAGCTAATTAGAATAACCTAATCTTTAATTTTCACATAAATATTATAAGTTCACATATGGAACAAAATATTAAAATATCTCTTTGTTCTCCAGGAACTCATGATCTTTCTCCACTGGTTGAGTGAGTATATGAGCACCTATCATTTCATGATTTGGCTGATCCAGATTTGCTTCGCGTAGCTTCTGACTTACCTCTGAGATATCGTCCATTAGCAAAGGATTTTCAGAGGTACAACTTGCAGCCATATTGGTAGCTGCTTGAGAATTCTGCATTTGCTGACACTACAAGCAAAATGTTGCATTTATTCTTTATGACTTAATAAAATTTGACTTTGCGTACATTTTAAGTATTTTTGTTTAGGGTTTATGATAGAAACACAATTATAACATGTTCCAGAAATGTAGTGAAGCTTACTGCAATGGCAATATTGTTTTGTTGGAATGGATACTTATTATTAATATTAGTAATCACGTGCTGCAATTTAAATCCTCTCTACATTCAGTTGGTGCAACCATAGTGTTATAGCAGATAACTGCAGTAGTTACAAATAGATGAAAACATCAATGCTCACAGGTGAAAATGGGGTGGAACTAAATATGCAATTACTATTGCCACTTTCATGGGGAAAAAAAGAAAAGAAAAAATCATGAAAGTAGTCATCTCACCTCAATGCTGGGTAATGTATTTTGTACAACTTCAACATTATCCGATTGGTCACTCAAATTTTCAGACGTCTTCATACTTTCGCTCCGACTTCGAATTGTAGGCTAAATTCACAAGAAGTAAAATACAGTCAATGTGTTAAATTCACATTATGTACTAATGCGCAGTTTTTATGCCTTCCTACTCTATTGCTAAATGTAGGAATCTGGAAATGTTGTGAAAGAAATTGTTTTTTCCTGATAATTTCTTACACTTTAAACAACTGCATTCTTCATCAATTTATTATTTAGGTTCTCAGGCAATTATCACAGAAAAAGCTGGATATTCTGCTTGAGAAAACTAATTATATGGATTATAATGAAAAAAGACCCATTGAAATTATATGAGTTTTGAATGCTGTAAATCACTCAATCATAAATGATGATTACTGCGGTGGAAGTTTATCCAGATCAAAAATATAGCCCAGTTAATTAATTAAACGTTTGCAGTACCTTATATGGCTGAGCATCTTCTAAAGGATGAGCGTTCTTCCCCTGGTGAGAAAATATGCATCTGCTTTGCACTACATTGTCTACGTTAACAGTTGGACCAACAGTAGAACTTCTATCGCGACAGCGTTGCTTCAGCGGCGGACGTTTACGTGGTACAGGTTTAGGTCTCAGGGTGTCTAGAAGGTCCTTTTGCTGGGGTTGCCCGAGTTCAGTTAAAAAGGAGTCCATAGCGCCTTTCGTGGCCCGAAAGTGAAAGAAATGGGGGCGTGGCTCACGTGCTTACCGTAGACCAACGATACAGCTATCGTGCAATGACTCTACAGTTTCATGCGATCTAGGTGGTTTATACGTAAGCTAGGTGATATATGTAAGCTAGGTGGTATATACGTACGCTAGGTGGTGTATACGTAAGCTAGCCTTTTTCACAACCATTACGTTTTTTTAACAGATCAGTTCCAGAAATGTACAATAGTTGCCAGTATTCATTGCACTATTCTAATAGGGTAGGTGTTGAACAATGAATAATAAAAAACAGGAAAACAACAGAAAAAGAGTGTTTCAATTAATTGCATTCGGTAGTAGGAATGAAATTCTTACTTACTAAAGTCAAATCATTTTTTTTGCAGGATATCCCCCCCCACCCCCAAAAAAAAACAAAAAAACAAACAAAAAAAACAAAAACATTAATGTTCTTTAAGAAACACACTCTTTACTTATAGCTAGTTGCTATAATCTTCGCATAATATTCTCATTAAACACTTATTTTTATTGAAATTTCAAGAAAACTACAATTATCCCAGGTTCACTCAAAAAATATTATGTGTCATAAATGAAATAAGTTTACTACAGAATGGTACTTTCTGAGTGGCTAAAGTTTGGGTTAGCTAGTGATAAAGATTGTTTTGTTTTATTTAGTTGACAACCTTTCTCATGTGCCTTTCGTTGTTCATTTTCCTTTCTCCAGTCATTTTCTCCTTGCACTTCTTGAAGCTTAAGTTCAAAAGTAGGATAAAATCAACCCTAAGTCTCATTTTTATATATCAATCATAAAGTTAACATACTATCTGCAAACCATTCAAACCATATAATTGTAAAATCACATTAAATAATCTCAGTTTTGCTCATTTCAATCTGATGTCAAATTAAAAAGCCTTTTTTTTTGTGTATGTAAAATGTTGGAATTCCAATTAATTTAGAGAAAGCTTAATGCTGAATCTATGGTCGATATTTATACATTCTTTTTTTTTTTGCTTTTTTTTTTTGCTTTTGTTTAATGTATTTTATATTAGTAATAGAAACATCAGATGCAAAAATTAATTATACGTTATTCATATTACATTTTCTTTAATTCTAGTTGAAATATTTAAGCCCTTACTAACTTATTTTAGGGCTAACTGCATATATATTAACCTCTCTCTGGAACTATATATCCAGGACAGGATGTCACACCCATTCACCATTACAAAGACCACACCGCTTGTTGTAGCTTGTTGAGTAATAATAGCTAGCTAGTGTGTAGTAGCCCTGAGGGTTTACACATTTGGTACTTCATCATTATCAGTGATAGATTTCCAATTATCTTCTATTTCCTACTTATCTAATTGCTGGCTTCATCTGAAGCCTAAGTCTGTCCAGATATTTGACAATGTAGTTATGAAGGGGGTAGGGGGGGGGGGGGGGGGTGGGAGGGAGTGGTTAGGTAGGGTGCTTCAAGGCAACTTCTCAGAAAAATCACCTCTTCTGATTGTATTTTAAGTTATGAGATCAAAATTTTTCAGAATTTGGACACTTAGTTATTTACTGAAGAAGAATAAATCAGCAATGAAAAAAGCATTTTAATCGAAACTCCCCTTTAAAAAAATTGCAAAAAGATATTGAGGATCAAATAAAGGCCACGAAAGTTTAAGACTTACTATCTATTTCAGATCATTGAGCTTCATATCAAGAAAGTAATTATTGATGACAAAGCACTTTACAAGCTAGCTAGAGCTAGCTTCTCTTTCTGCTTTTACAGCTGCCATTTTACTGTATCTATTAATACCTAATTGGAACAACTCTCCAAAAATAACATGATTTATTGAAATTGTGCTGGAAGAGTTGGGCTAGTGCATCCAGTACAATGTAACAGGATAGGAAAGTGTAAATCTGACTCAAAGATAACATTATATGAAGCATATATTTTGGCCAAACAGGTCTTACTCTACTTAACAGAGTGAAGGAGCATCAAAGAGCTCTGACATCAATTGATGCAATATATAACACTCCAGCTGTGGCAAAACATGCTATGAGAAGAAGTCATCAAACTGATTGGTGCTATAGCTGAGTAGACTGCCAACAGAATTTGGTCCAGAAGTGTTTGAATGGTACATAAGAACAAGCAGAGACACAATGAACAGGGAGAATGGATCACTTTCTGAAATATATATTTGCTCTGAACACCTACAGGCCGAAGGACTGATAAAAAAAAAACATGTTTCATAGTATCTAAGTTATAAGGCCCTGTAGTCATTGTCAAGTTTTTGTACCATTCAACTGATGATGACTGCAGAGTGGTTGAAACGTCTGTTTGCTTATTAATTTAAAAGACTAGTTGAAAAGAAAATTATGCATGAAAAATCAATAAAAAAAAGACTTGTAGCGGTTACTAAACCATTTTAGATCCCGTTGCTATATTGTTACTAGGTGTACTAACTAGGTTAAGTGTGCACTATTTTTTGCCTTTAGGTATATGAACTTTGCATACTAACCACCCTTGGGGTATTGCATTTTTTAGTTTTAGTTTAATAGAATAGGCCAAAGCAGGGAGCAGGTTATGTGAGGCAGGTATGCAGGGTCTACTACTCTCTCATATCCACCTATATGGGACCAGCCCTATCATATAACTATCCTGCTGCCGCTCTCATACCCAGGATTACCATAGCTAGCTGCTTTGCTTTCGGGAGAGTTAGATCTGGAGATAACAGCTGGCAACTACAATGCTAAAGTAAACTTGCTAAAGTAAACTTGATAAAGTAAACTGCTAAAGTAAACTTTCTGGCGTGCTTCAATTGAATTTTAATTGAATTTTAATTTTGGGCCTGATTCGCTTGACACCGAAAATGCTGATAAACATAGTTCCTAGAGGAAACTGGGCAGGCCTGGGTAAACAGGATCTAAAATAGTATGAGCATGGCGCTTGGGTACTGGTGGATTTAGTGCACAAAGCCCTCAGGCCTACGGCCCTTGGGCTTCAGTGCACTAAATGCACCAGTATACCCAAGCGCTTATGCTCTAACTATTACTTAGTGCTCCAGTAATTATTTGAATAGACAATTATATAGATAAGATCTGCTGCAACATTCTTGATTGTAGATGACATACGCAACCAAAGAAGTCTGAGAGGTCACCAAATAACACCATAGGAATGGAGCACAAGAGTGCACACGCTCAGCACTACTATACACTGGCTAGCTATTACAATATAATCTCAGACCAAAAAAAAAAATTTGTTGGCTATTCTAATGAGGCATCTGTTGAAAGTAACACTTCTGACTTTGACCACTAGTCATTTAGCTTAAGGATATAACCTGTTTTGACTGTTGTCATAGATATCTTTATACCACTGGTCATTTATCTTCAGGCACAAAACATGTTTGTTTGGTTTTCATAGTTACTTGCTTGTATTGTATTCTAATAAGATAACCTAAAACTGAAAGTGTTTTTCAATAGGTTATGGGCCCAGGTCATCATTAGAAATACAACAGTTTTTAGTGGGATTGTAGGTAGCTATAAGGACAATTATGGCTGATATAAAGTCTTCAGGAATCATACCATTGAATGATTCGAATTATCCCACTTGGAAAATACAAGTTCGAATGGCTCTAATGAAAGATGGTCTTTGGAACATAGTGAATGGAAAGGAGAATGCTCCTGAAAATGAACATGCAGATCAGGCAAAATTCATGACTAGAAGGGATAAAGCTTTAGCACAAATCGTTTTGTCCATACAGCCTTCATTATTATATTTACTTGGTGATCCAGAAGATCCTGTTGTGGTTTGGAAGAAGCTTGAAAATCAATACCAAAATAAAACGTGGGCTAACAAACTGGAGCTACGTCGCAAGTTGTTTTCTCTTCGTTTGAAGGAGGGAGAATCAGTACAACAACATGTAAAGGTCATGACGGAGGTATTTGAAACTCTTTCGGTAATTGGAGATCCCATAACTGAAGAGGATCGTGTTGTTCATTTGCTTGCAAGTCTTCCAGAAGCATATGACATGATAGTGACGGCTCTTCAATCAAGTTCAAATGTGCCCATTATGGAAACAGTAATCGAAAGACAATTACATGAGGAGCGAAAAATGAAAGAAAGAGAAGGAGACAGTGGTGATTCCGGTAAAGTTTTTGCAGCTTATCGAGCAAAACGAGTGTTTAAGTGTCACTATTGTGGCAAGCCTGGACATTTAAAACGTGATTGTCGCATACGATTTGCAGACGAGCGAAGGGAAAAGGCATCTGATAGTGGGCCTCGAGAAAAGGCAAACCAGGTATTGAGAAAGAATACCAGTGGTGAAGTAGAGGACGTACTACTGACAAGTCAAGCATTGTCTACTCGAATGACAAGTGGTGAAGAAGAGGACGTTCTACTGAAAAGTCAAGCATTGTCTGTTCGAACGACAGGTAGTTGGATCATTGATTCTGGTGCATCGAGTCACATGTGCAATGATGAACAATTATTTATGAAGATGGAAACTCTCAAAAAACCGCTGGAAATAGTTTTGGGAGATGGTCATGTAGTGAAATCTCAACAACAAGGAACTGTGTCATTGATGATGAAATTACCAGGTAGTGAAAGCTGAAAATGCAACTTACATGATGTTCTGTATGTGCCAAATTTATCATACAATTTGGTAAGTGTATCAAAAGCTGTCAAGGCTGGAAAAATAGTAGAATTTGATGGCAAACATGTCCAAATCAAAAGTGTGGAAGGAAAACTCACTGCCATAGGTACACTAATTGGAAATTTATACTACATGGATTGCTATGATTGCAGAAAAGATTGCAATAACATTTCAACACAAAACTATACTCAGGATATTTGGCATCGACGATTTGGCCATTTAGGGATTCAAAACTTACAGAAACTAGCAAATGAAAAAATGGTTGATGGTTTGGACTGCACTGTTACAACTGATACCGACCTCTGTGAGCCATGCATTGGTGGAAAGCATCACAAAAGTCCATTTCCGAAGTCTTCTAGCAGTCACTCCAAGAATCCTCTGGATCTTGTACATAGCGATGTGTGTGGGAAAATAGGTGAGAAATCAATGGGTGGTGCTGAATATTTCTTAACATTTGTTGATGATAAAACTCGCTATGTGTGGGTTTATCCGCTGAAGAAGAAAAGTGATGTTTTTGAGAAATTCAAATTATGGAAAACAATGGCAGAAAAGTCAAGTGGCTGCGTTCTAAAAACTCTTCGTACAGACAATGGTGGGGAGTTTATATCTGCACAGTTTGGGAGATACCTTTGTTCTGAAGGAATACGACATGAGCTTACTATACCAAGAACACCACAGCAAAATGGAGTTGCCGAGAGATTGAACAGAAACTTATTAGAAAAGGTTAGGCCGATGTTGATAGATCAAAAGGTACCACATGCATTTTGGGCTGAAGCTCTTGCTACATCTGTATACTTGAAGAATAGAAGTCCAGCAAGTTTTTTGGATGGGCAGACACCATTTGAAGCTTGGAAAGGAAAAAAGCCTGATGTTGGTCACTTGCGAGTTTTTGGTTGTGATGCTTATGTTCATGTGTCCAAAGATGAACGAAGGAAACTTGATCCAAAAGCAAAGAAATTCATGTTTCTTGGTTATGGTGAAGAAACCAAAGGATATCGACTATATGATTCTGAACGAAATAAGGTCATTTTTAGTCGAGATGTATATTTTCACGAAACCAGGAAAAACAATTCATTGGAACCACTTGAGAAGCAACATTCAAAAGCTGAAAAGATTGTTCTTCAAAATAACGAAGACTCAGAAGACAATGATGAATAATCTGAAATGCTACCAGAGGTTCAACAAGAGGTTCAAGAACCAGTTGTAAGACGATCACAAAGGATAAGACGGCAACCGGACAGGTATGCAGCAGGAAATGTGACTATTGCAAACAAAAGTTTTGAGGAACCATCATTCTATGAAGAGGCTATTAGTAGGTCAAATTGTGACAATTGGAAAGAGGCCATGGAGCAAGAAATGAAGTCATTGAGAGACAATCATACATGGGACTTAGTAATTACCTAGAGATCGAAAAACTGTGGGAAGCAAATGGATATATAAAATCAAGATCAAAGCTGATGAATCTATTGAAAGGTACAAAGCCCGTTTGGTTGCACAAGGATATACTCAAAAATTTGGAGTAGACTATGATGAAACATTTTGTCCTGTAGTAAGAATGGAGTCTTTTCGAACTATCTTAGCCTCAGCAATACAGAAGGATCTAAAATTGCACCAAATTGATGTTACAACAGCATTTTTGAATGGTGAACTTGAGGAGGAGGTGTACATGAAACAGCCTCAAGGATTTATTTTGGAAGGACAAGAAAAGCTAGTCTGCAGGCTGAACAAGAGTATTTATGGATTAAAGCAATCTCCTCGATGTTGGAACACCGCATTACACAGAAAACTTGATGATATGGGTTTTGTTCAATCAACTAGTGATCCATGTGTGTACAAAAAGGATTCCGGAGGAGATATTTTCATCATTGGTGTGTATGTGGACGACATTGTGCTGGCTGGAAAGACCGACAGGGAAATTGGAGAAGTCAAGACTGCACTTTCAGCTTCATTTGACATCAAAGATTTGGGCAAGCTGCATCATTTTCTTGGTATGAACATTCTTCATAATGATGAGAAAGGTGAATTATGGATTGGTCAGCCTATTTATACTGAGAATCTATTGAAAAAATATGGCATGGAAAATTCTAATCCTGCAAAGATACCAATGGATCCAAGTGAAACATTTATGAAATCCACTGATTTAGATGAACGATTTGATCAGCACTTGTATCAGTCTGCAATTGGAAGTCTGTCATATCTCTCTGTCACTACAAGACCTGACATTACCTACTCTGTGAACAAAATGGCAAAGTTTTGTGTTGATCCAATCAAAGCATCACTGGACAGGAGTGAAGCACATTTTGCGGTATCTCAAGGGAACCATTCAGCATGGAATCACCTACACTAAGCAATCATCTGGAGAATGTGTGGCATATTCTGATGCTGACTGGGGAAGAGATCTCGATGACCGCAAGTCTACTTCAGGATATTTGTTTGTGATCAGTGGTGGTCCAGTAAGCTGGAAAAGTAAGAAGTAGTCATCAGTAGCTCTTTCTACTGCAGAAGCTGAATATATGGCTCTGGCTTCCTCAGCTCAAGAAGCAGTTTGGATGAGACAGCTTTCAAGTGGGTATTGAATATACAAAACCAGTCATTATATATGAGGATAATCAATCTGCAATAGCCACGACAAAAAATCCTCAGTTTCATGGACGAACAAAACATATAGCCATTAAGTATCATTATATTAGAGAGCAAGTTAATGATGGATCTATAACTGTACAATACTGCTCCACCGAAAATGTTGGCAGACATGCTAACCAAACCTCTTGCTAGCACTCAATTTTCGAAGCTTTGTTCACTGATTGGAGTTAAACCAAGTCCAAAGTACATTTTTCAGAAGTGAGGAGGAGTGTTGAAAGTAACACTTCTGACTTTGACCACTAGTCATTTAGCTTAAGGATATAACCTGTTTGACTGTTGTCATAGATATCTTTATACCACTGGTCATTTATCTTCAGGCACAAAACATGTTTGTTTGGTTTTCATAGTTACTTGCTTGTATTGTATTCTAATAAGATAACCTCAAACTGAAAGTGTTTTTCAATAGCATCAATATAGCTCGAGGAATGAAAATGGTGCATGTAAACACTGTCTCCATAAGAGAAGATAAACACGCCGGAGACACTCATCAGTATATATATTTTCAACGCAAAACTTCACTCCCAGCAACTCCGTTGAGCAGCATAAAAAGCAAGCTACAGTGGACCACAAGAAATTATTTGCTCATATGATTTCGAAAGTTCGTGTTGTCTCAAAAATCAGCCCAAAGTTTTAAAAAGTAACACAACGAAAGGTCTTTAAATCGCCTCTCTTAGTAAGTTCATCTAAATCAACGGTCAATTGTTAGTATTATCAAAAATTAGAGTGTGACAGACAGACAAACAGACAGACAGACAGACAGACAGACAGACAGACAGACAGACAGACAGACAGAATGACAGACAGACAGACAGACAGACAGACAGACAGACAGACAGACGGGACAGACAGACAAACAGACAAGACAACTACTATATCCCTCTTGTGCATGCGTGCTGAAGGTTCATTAATCAACTGGTTTAGTAAATGATAGCACTCTAACTTTGTGAATATTATAATAGCACATGTTAACATCTATTTACAAAATATATTATCACAAAGCTTGCAGGTAATGTAGCTGACTTAAAATTTCCCTCCACTTTTCTTTCAAAAAGGCAAACATAATCCTTTACTCCATGTTGACTGGGTGTCTTTGGAAAGAATTAAAAAAATATTAATAAATAAGCTACTTCAATGTTAAGCTAAAATGAACAAAATAACATGTAGACTTGAAGTATTAATCAGGGACATTTTTCACTCTAGCTTGTAAGATATACAAATTTTATATTGGTTGGGTGGGTATTCTACAAAGTTTTGTAAAATTAGGGACGCAATATTCAAAGTTGTCAGACCTAAGTATTCAATTGTGCTCAATACTGGAGGCTTGCAAGTTTAGTACATTGCTTTATACTAATATCGTTATAATTATTTAATTGCGTGCATCTGTGCTGCTACAAGGGATTTTAAACCTTTGCTGTAGCTATGCTCTGTTTAGCTAGCCCTAATTTTTTCACGAAAGAAAACGTTGGATACCTGAGATGAAGCAGAAGTATCTTCAACTACGCAGGCTTGATTTTCACTTAGAGTTGGAACCATTTTTTCCCGATGTGCCAATAGAGTACTTTGATCCAGCTTAATGGAACCAACTGTAGCACTTCTACTGCGAGGAAAGGGCTTGGGTGGCACCGCGGGTTTTTTATTTCCATCTCCGAGATCCATATTGTAGTCCTTCTTTAGGACACAAAAGCACAATATTACAAGACTCGATTAGATCCCTAAAAAAAAGGGGTGGCTCAATTATCGTGAACAACACTATTCGCACCGGGGTTTTGTCGGTGGGATGTGGGCGCGGTCACCACAAACGCCTCGGAAGTGTTTACGTTTCGAAGGGAAATATGCCAAAACTCTATGTATTCAATCAATTGGCGAGCGAGCGTAGCGAGCGAGACACTTACAGGGTTAACACAATCGAAAATCGGGGATGTTTATTTATTTATAGCCCGTTACCCGAGCGACCGCGCTTGTCGTTAAGAACTATAAATCGGATACAGTCTGTTATGCTCGTAAGAAAATGTATTAGCGGGGAAAAGTCTGATATAGTTCTTAGCAACCATAATTATGGTGGAAGGCAGATCAAAGCAAAATGGAATAAAGAAGAGTTTGGGTACTTCAATACAATTACTAAGATAGCTAACGCTATACTTTGCTCGTTGTTTATGTTTGGGCTATTAAATAGTTATAAACCAAAATCATTAGGTTTGTATTTCGATTTATCAATCGCGTGCAAACCTCAATTTTGGTTTATAACTATAACTTATTGGCGAGCGAGCAAAGCCAGCGAGACACTATCAGGGGTAACTCAATCCAGATTTCGCTATATTTATTTATTAATTGGCGAGCGAGCGTAGCGAGGGAGACACTTACAGGGATAACACAATCGAAAATCGGGGATGTTTGTTTATTGGCGAGCGAGCGTAGCGAGCGAGACACTTACAGGGGTAACACAATCGAAAATCGGGGATGTTTGTTTATTTATTTAGATATATGTATGGACGTACGTATGTCATTTTGTACTTTGACCCTCGGGTTTTTGTGTTAGTTTGGTTGTCGACCCCGTCTCAAATTGCACTAAACAGAATCCTCTGGTTTATCGATCAGTACCCGTATCAGCCTAGAAATTGAATTGTTTACCGTTTTGAATTCTTTTGCGGGTGCAGTTAAAACTTGAAAACTTAAGGGACTTCCATTTCTATTCGAGTTAGTGGTGGTGGTAAGTCAATGCGCTATTTGTCATGGTTATAAGCGGTGCGCAACAGTATTTACTTGAAAATACATTGTCCACTATAATACTGCGAAGGTAAGTCTGTGTAGGTGCATGTCCAGTTGTGTCAAAGCATTGTGTGTTACAACCACTACTTAGCTAAAAAATATCACAAAGAAAACTTTTAAATAACGTGTATTGTTTTGTTGTTGTTTTTTTCCTTCCAAGCAGTTGCAGAGAGTTGTTACTATGGCACTGAAATCCCTTTACCCTGTATGCTAAATTTAAAAACTGGACCATATTTCCAGTAGCTTCAGTGTTAGAAGTCAAAATCAATAGTATAGTCTTTAGGCTCGCTCGCCATTTGTGCTCAAGCACATCACTAGTTTATTTATATATATGTTTGGACGTATGTATGTCATTTTGTACTTTGACCCTCCGTATTTTGTGTTCGCTCCGCGTTCGACCCCATCCCAAACTTCACTAAACAGAATCCTCCGGTTTAGCGACCATTACCCGTATCACCTTAGAATTGTTTACTGCTTTGAATTCTTTTGCGGGTGCAGTTTAAACGCAAAAACTTATGGGAGCTCCATTTCTATTCGAGTTAGCTGCTATTTGTCACAGTTATAAGCCCTACTCAACAGCATTTACTTGTAAATTCATTGTCCACTAGACGAACCGCGAAGGTAAGTCTTGCGTAGGTATGTTCAGTTGTGTGAAGGTATTGTGCGTTACAACTACTTTTAAGAATGTCACAAAGAAAACTTTAAATAAAGTGACTTGATTTTGTTGCTTCTTTTTCAATTCAAACAGTTGCTGGGAGCGGTTACTATGGCTTTGAATCCCCTTTACCGCGTACGTAATTTAAAAACTTGACTATTATTTTAGTAGCTTGAGTGTTACTTGTTAAAATCAATTATTTAACAATAGTGTAGTTTAAAGCTCGCTCGCCATTTGTGCTCAAGCACACCACTAGTTTATTTATATATATGGACGTACGTATGTCATTTTGTACTTTGACCCTCCGTATTTTTGTGTTCGCTCCGCGTTCGACCCCGCCCCAAACTTCACTAAACAGAATCCTCCGGTTTAGCGACCATTACCCGTATCACCTTAGAAATTGAATTGTTTACAGCTTTGAATTGTTTTGCGGGTGCAGTTAAAACTCAAAATCTTATGGAAGCTCCATTTCTATTCGAGTCAGTGGCGGTGGTAAGTTAATACGCTATTTGTCACAGTTATATAAGCCCTACACAACAGCATTTACTTGAAAATTCATTGTCTAGGTAAGTCTTGCGTAAGTATGTTCAGTTGTGTGAAAGTTTTGTGCGTTACAACTACTATTAAGAATGTCACAAAGAAAATTTTAAACAACGTGACTTGATTTTGTTGCTTCTTTTTCAATTCAAACAGTTGAGGGGAGTGGCTACTATGGCATTGAAACCCCTTTACCGTATATGCGTAATTTAACAATTACAACTTTATTGGCGAGCGAGCGTAGCGAGCGAGACACTTACAGGGGTAAAAATGAAAAAATCGGGGATGTTTGTATATATGTATGGACGTACGTATGTCATTTTGTACTTTGAACCTCGCGTTTTTGTGTTAGTTATGTGGTCGACCCCGTCCCAAATTACACTAAACAGAATCCTCTGGTTTCGATCAGTACCCGTATCACCCTAGAAATTGAATTGTTTACCGTTTTGAATTCTTTTGCGGGTGCAGTTAAAACTTGAAAACTTAAGGGACTTCCATTTCTATTCGAGTTAGTGGCGGTGGCAAGTCAATGCGCTCTTTGTCATGGTTATAAGCCGTGCGCAACAGTATTTACTTGAAAATACATTGTCCACTAGACTACTGCGAAGGTAAGTCTGTGTAGGTGTATGTCCAGTTGTGTCAAAGCATTGTGTGTTACAACCACTACTTAGCTAAAGAATATCACAAAGAAAACTTTTAAATAACGTGTATTGTTTTGTTGTTATTTTTTCCCTTCAATTCAAGCAGTTGCAGAGAGTTGTTACTATGGCACTGAAATCCCTTTACCCTGTATGCTAAATTAAAAAACTGGACCTTATTTTCAGTAGCTTCAGAGTTAGAAGTCAAAATCATTCAATAAAAATAGTATAGTCTTTAGGCTCGCTCGCCATTTGTGCTCAAGCACATCACTAGTTTATTTGAATATTATGTGTATGGACGTACGCAAGGCATTTTTGTACTTTGACCCTCGCGTTTTTGTGTTAGTTCGGTTGTCGACCCCGTCCCAAACTTCACTAAACAGAATCCTCTGTTTATCGATCAGTACCCGTATCACCCTAGAAATTGAATTGTTTACCGTTTTGAATTCTTTTACTGGTGCAGTTAAAACGTGAAAACTTACAGGACTTCCATTTCTATTCGAGTTAGTGGCTGTGGTAAGTCAATGCGCTCTTTGTAATGGTTATAAGAGATCATTGTGTGGTGGGGCACAGCCCCTGGGAATGTTGGTTGGTGTTGGACAATTTCTGTGACGGGTGAGTTGTACTTGGGAGGTGAGAAGGTGTAGTCATAATTGAATTAGTGGCTGTCATTCTGGAGGAGTCACTAATTAAATTATGACTACACCTTCACACCTCCCAAGTACAACTCACATGTCACAGAAATTGTCCAACACCTGTGCCCCACCACACAATGATCTCATGTTCTGTATCATCTGTTTATACAAAGTTCCTTGTTCAGTCACCCTCATTCAGTTCAGTAACCACTAGAAGGCTCCACAAGCCGAAATATTATGGTTTTATTCTACTGAAATAAATTCTCTGAAACTTGCCACACCTGGCTAGCTATCAGGGTAGCTAGTTTTATTAATTAGTCTAGCTGCCTGTAATATCAGGTGACTCCTAATCATTAACATTAAAGTATTAAACCACAATACATTATAATAAACAATTTATATTGAGCTCTTTTGTTAATCAAAATTTCACACTTTAAAACGTTTGTTTTAATTAAACAATTTTTTTGGCACCCCTTCTGATACTGTTATTATATGCCAAACCGAACCTGCATACCAAGTTTCATGCTTTGGTCCACTCTGTCACAATAATTTTTCTTATCTGCTGGACTAATGTGAAAGCTTGTGCTGAAATGATCAAAAAAAATTTTTTGAAGAAAAACAATTAAAAAAAGCAAGAAAAAAAACCCCACAATCTTTGTGTCTAACTGTCAACCTTAGTTATAATGTCTTTCCCCTTTTGGTGTCACCTTTTCTAAAGTCTTGAACATTATATCATCAAACTTAATGTATGCTCATACCTGTAAGTTCTATTTAAATATCAATCAAGTTTGTCTTGAGAGAAATTTTCTCATCCATCATTCAGGATTTGGACTTTTTTTAGTCATCATGAGAGCCCACGAACACTCTTGCTCAAGTAAATGATCATAACGGTGTGTGAAGAATTCTATCGTATGATTCATCAAGCCATAAAAAAACAAAGAAACAAAACAAAACAAAAAATCAGGTTTTCTGAATAATTAATGCACAGGTTGAACCTAAGCCTACAAAGACATGCTTACTGCTGTATGTAGCCAAGAAAAAAAAGCTGTGTAAAGGCAACTAATGTATTTATTTGTTAGTTAAATGTTTACTTTCATTGTGTGCATGTATTTTCTGGACACTGGATGAGCAGAAACGGCTGTACCCACATGATCCAAAAGTTGTTGCATTGCAGTTAGTGCCTCCATATACCAGGAAGTGTGTAGTTTCCACCATTGCTGGAGGACTACCTTGGATTGTAGAATAGAAGGGGAAAACAGTTCCAGGACATCAAAGACCTTGGCTGAGATGGATGCAATGAACCTCTTAGTCACTTGTGATGTTGGATTGATTCTACAACAGTGACTATTTCTGTTCCAGATAACAGTTGATTCCAGGCAGAGGCTGTAAACTCCACATCGTGTGGTAGACATCAGGAAAACAAGGCTTGGCAAGCATACATGCTTCAAGGAATTGTTTTAATGCCTTCTTTCTCCTAACCCACACGGCAGCCCAATTGTCTGCTATTACGTGTTTTCTTTTATACCTTAGTACTGTATAACAATTAAATTTGTAATAAGAATATACTTCAAAATACTACCATAATTTGTTAAACACAATTCATTGTGGCATCCAGTAAAACGATTATTTTTCCAGCACAACAGATTCAGGTAGCATCTGTAAAGAAAACACAAAATCAACATCAGTATTGGTAGTTGAAATCAATTAAAGAAATTTATTTAAAAAAAAAATCATTAAAAAAATATTAAATCAAAATATTTTTTTAAATCATTAAAAAAATCTTTGTATATACAGATGATACAGAACATGAGATCATTGTGTGGTGGGGCACAGCCCCTGGGAATGTTCGTTGGTGTTGGACAATTTCTGTGACATGATGAGTTGTACTTGGGAGGTGTGAAGGTGTAGTCATAATTGAATTAGTGGCTGTCATTCTGGAGGGCCACTAATTAAATTATGGCTACACCTTCACACCTCCCAAGTACAACTCACGTCACAGAAATTGTCCAACACCTGTGCCCCACCACACAATGATCTCATGTTCTGTATCTTCTGTTTATACGAAGTTCCTTGTTCAGTCACCCTCGTTCAGTTCAGTAACCACTAGAAGGCTCCACAAGCCGAAATATTATGGTTTTACTCTACTGAAATAAATTCTCTGAAACTTGCCACACCTGGCTAGCTATCAGGGTAGCTAGTTTTAATAATTATTCTAGCTGCCTGTAATATCAGGTGACTCCTAATCATTAACATTAAAGTTTTAAACCACAATACATTATAATAAACAATTTATATTGAGCTCTTCTACATAATCAGCTGTTATCAAAATTTCACACTTTAAAAAGTTAGTTTTAATTAAACAATTTTTTTTGGCACCCATTCTGATACTGTTATTATATGCCAAACCGAACCTGCATACCAAGTTTCATGCTTTGGTCCACTCTGTCACAATAATTTTTCTTATCTGCTGGACTAATGTGAAAGCTGTGCTGAAGTGATCAAAAAAATTTTTTTAAGAAAAACAATTAAAAAAAGCAAGAAAAAAAGAACCCACAATCTTTGTGTCTAACTGTCAACCTTAGTTATAATGTCTTTCCTTTTTTGGTGTCACCTTTTCTAATGTCTTGAACATTATATCATCAAACTTAATGTATGCTCATACCTGTAAGTTCTATTTAAATATCAATCAAGTTCGTCTTGAGAGAAATTTTCTCATCCTTCATTCAGGATTTGGACTTTTTTTAGTCATCATGAGAGCCCACGAACACTCTTGCTCAAGTAAATGATCATAACGGTGTGTGAAGAATTCTATCGTATGGTTCATCAAGCCAGAAAAAAACAAAGAAACAAAACAAAACAAAAAATCAGGTTTTCTGAATAATTAATGCACAGGTTGAACCTAAGCCTACAAAGACATGCTTACTGCTGTATGTAGCCAAGAAAAAAAGCTGTGTAAAGGCAACTAATGTATTTATTTGTTAGTTAAATGTTTACTTTCATTGTGTGCATGTATTTTCTGGACACTGGATGAGCAGAAACGGCTGTACCCACATGATCCAAAAGTTGTTGCATTGCAGTTAGTGCCTCCATATACCAGGAAGTGTGTAGTTTCCACCATTGCTGGAGGACTACCTTGGATTGTAGAATAGAAGGGGAAAAGAGTTCCAGGACATCAAAGACCTTGGCTGAGATGGATGCAATGAACCTCTTAGTCACTTGTGATGTTGGATTGATTCTACAACAGTGACTATTTCTGTTCCAGATAACAGTTGATTACCAGGCAGAGGCAGTAAACTCCACATCGTGTGGTAGACATCAGGAAAACAAGGCTTGGCAAGCATACACGCTTCAAGGAAATGTTTTAATGCCTTCCTTCTCCTAACCAACACGGCAGCCCAATTGTCTGCTATTACGTGTTTTCTTTTATACTTTAGTACTGTATAACAATTAAATTTGTAATAAGAATATACTTCAAAATACTACCATTGTTAAACACAATTCATTGTGGCCTCCAGTAAAACGATTATTATTCCAGCACAACAGATTCAGGTAGCATCTGTAAAGAAAACACAAAATCAACATCAGTATTGGTAGTTGAAATCAATGAAAGAAATTTATTTAAAAAAAAATCATTAAAAAAATATTAAATCAAAATATTTTTTTAAATCATTAAAAAAATCTTTGTATAAACAGATGATACAGAACATGAGATCATTGTGTGGTGGGGCACAGCCCCTGGGAATGTTAGTTGGTGTTGGACAATTTCTGAGACATGCTGAGTTGTACTTGGGAGGTGTGAAGGCGTAGTCATAATTGAATTAGTGGCTGTCATTCTGGAGGGGTCACTAATTAAATTATGACTACACCTTCACACCTCCCAAGTACAACTCACGTCACAGAAATTGTCCAACACCTGTGCCCCACCACACAATGATCTCATGTTCTGTATCTTCTGTTTATACAAAGTTCCTTGTTCAGTCACCCTCGTTCAGTTCAGTAACCACTAGAAGGCTCCACAAGCCGAAATATTATGGTTTTACTCTACTGAAATAAATTCTCTGAAACTTGCCACACCTGGCTAGCTATCAGGGTAGCTAGTTTTATTAATTAGTCTAGCTGCCTGTAATATCAGGTGACTCCTAATCATTAACATTAAAGTTTTAAACCACAATACATTATAATAAACAATTTATATTGAGCTCTTTTACATAATCAGCTGTTATCAAAATTTCACACTTTAAAAAGTTAGTTTTAATTAAACAATTTTTTTTGGCACCCATTCTGATACTGTTATTATATGCCAAACCGAACCTGCATACCAAGTTTCATGCTTTGGTCCACTCTGTCACAATAATTTTTCTTATCTGCTGGACTAATGTGAAAGCTTGTGCTGAAGTGATCAAAAAAAATTTTTGAAGAAAAACAATTAAAAAAAGCAAGAAAAAAAGAACCCACAATCTTTGTGTCTAACTGTCAACCTTAGTTATAATGTCTTTCCTTTTTTGGTGTCACCTTTTCTAATGTCTTGAACATTATATCATCAAACTTAATGTATGCTCATACCTGTAAGTTCTGTTTAAATATCAATCAAGTTCGTATTGAAAGAAATTTTCTCATCCTTCATTCAGGATTTGGACTTTTTTTAGTCATCATGAGAGCCCACGAACACTCTTGCTCAAGTAAATGATCATAACGGTGTGTGAAGAATTCTATCGTATGGTTCATCAAGCCAGAAAAAAACAAAGAAACAAAACAAAACAAAAAATCAGGTTTTCTGAATAATTAATGCACAGGTTGAACCTAAGCCTACAAAGACATGCTTACTGCTGTATGTAGCCAAGAAAAAAAAGCTGTGTAAAGGCAACTAATGTATTTATTTGTCAGTTAAATGTTTACTTTCATTATGTGCATGTATTTTCTGGACACTGGATGAGCTGAAACGGCTGTACCCACATGATCCAAAAGTTGTTGCATTGCAGTTAGTGCCTCCATATACCCGGAAGTGTGTAGTTTCCACCATTGCTGGAGGACTACCTTGGATTGTAGAATAGAAGGGGAAAAGAGTTCCAGGACATCAAAGACCTTGGCTGAGATGGATGCAATGAACCTCTTAGTCACTTGTGATGTTGGATTGATTCTACAACAGTGACTATTTCTGTTCCAGATAACAGTTGATTACCAGGCAGGGGCAGTAAACTCCACATCGTGTGGTAGACATCAGGAAAACAAGGCTTGGTAAGCATACACGCTTCAAGGAAATGTTTTAATGCCTTCCTTCTCCTAACCAACACGGCAGCCCAATTGTCTGCTATTACGTGTTTTCTTTTATGCTTTAGTACTGTATAACAATTAAATTTGTAATAAGAATATACTTCAAAATACTACCATATTTGTTAAACACAATTCATTGTGGCGTCCAGTAAAATGATTATTTTTCCAGCACAATAGATTCAGGTGGCATCTGTAAAGAAAACACGAAATCAACATCAGTATTGGTAGTTGAAATGAATTAAAGAAATTTATTAAAGCAAAACAAATGAATGAACCAAAATGACATATCTTGTGCACAAAATTTTGCAATTATAGCTAGCCATTATTAGGTTAAAGCAATAAATTACTTACCAATAATTTTCTACCATATCGGGAGTCTCTGAAAAATGATATCTTGTCCGCACAAAAATCAAAGATTGTTCTTTTAATACATTTTGCTAACTTTGCGGTGAGTTTTGCTGCTGACAGTCTGTCGTTTGGTTTTACTTTTGCACAGCGTTCCAGAACAGTTTTCAGATATGCTCCGCAAGTTTTCTCCACACTTTTAATTTCATCGGAAAATTTAGAAGGATTCATTGGTAATTCTTGTTTAGTGAAATAAACAGACAGAACTGAAAATGAATAAATATCATATTTACATGTATAGCAGGAACTATGTTATTCCGGAGGCAAAGTATAGGGAGTTCCTGGATTTTCTGTCATTTTCATTGATTCCTATGGATTGAGTAATTTAGAAACTCCAAGATCTGCTATTTTTGCTTGCAGACATGATGTGAGCAAGACATTTGAAGCATGACAGATCTCTGTAGATGACATTGTTGAAATGGAGATAACACAAACCACAAGAGACGTCTTTCAGAATAATACTCAGTGGAATTTTGTATCCTTCCTCTTTGCATTTTGTAATACAATCTTCAACACTCGATGGCAAATATTCCATGATTAGAGAAGGATTTTTATTGGGGTCTCCATTTTCTCCATCATACTGTACTCCCATAAATTGAACAATGTTTGGATGATGCAATCTGAACAATAAGTCACATTCTTTGAGGAACTTGTCCAATAGACTGGATCGCTCATCACTGCTAACTCTACTATGACCACCAATACCAAGTAGAATTTGGTGAAGTGACTTCTTAATGCAAAAAGTTCCATTTATGCGTATTAATGATACAGATCCATAAGACCCTTTACCAATAACAATATTAGTTTCTTCAATATTATTTTTTGCCACAGCATGTCTTTCTAGAGAATTACTTTCAATCTGCATTGAATAACATATTTAAAATATTATACTGGATGGAACATTTACAGTGAAGAAATGGTTTTTTAATTTGTAGTTTAATAGTTTACTAAATAAAAATTAGGCGCTATCTCAGAGGGAACGGCCATTTTAGTGGCCGGAAGACCTCAGGTTGTAACATCCTGAGCATGTATGGCAAAAAAAAAATTTTTTTCTGAAAAAATAAGTTGAAACAAAAAATTCTGGCACATTAAAGGGACTTCAACTGTCCAGCGCAACATTAAAAAAAAAATTTGTTTCAATCTTTGGGAAGCCATCATCTTCGAGATCCCCTTAATGTCATGGTGTGACAGAACGACTGACCGACTCACTGACAGACAAACTGAGGACTATAACTCTCTCGCCCATGCGTTGTGAGGGTTAATTATTCATGAATACACATGTTAATTATTCATGAATACACACACCATCAGTAGTCGTCATTGTCATCATTGATACTGACATACAGGTGTATTATTGAACAAGAACATAATACACACAAAATACCATCATTTTGTAGCATTTATTGATAGCTGGCTGTTCATAATAACAATATAAAGTGTATTTCCATTAGCTAATTGTATATCCATTATTTTGATTCTTAGTCACGCACACAAAATTGTCTTTAGCCACGCCGCCACTTTTTGGCCTCCGCCTCTGTTATTATACTCTACCATTATTAGTTTAGTTCAGTTTTCCTCTCTGATTCCTTTCTTTTTGGCCATCAGCTCATTACTTCCTCATCCTTCCCTCTCTTCAGCTCTTGTTTCTTGAGTAGAAGCTCCAGATACCATATTTTCTGCCACTCAGTCTCTCTGTCCTTCTATCCATGATCAAACTTAGGTTATGTGAAGCTATTTTCCTGATTCCCCCTTTTTTTAGTGACAATAGTCGTTATTGCCTTAATTGCCTTCATTTCTACTGAATTTGATGATGCCGTACCCATTCAGTAGCAATGCTTTACATTTCAACACAACTCAGCTAAAGAAGTATTCATGAATATACAAACATACTTTTGCTTTTTTTTTTGTTGTTGTTTTTTGCTGCAACATCCTAATGAGTTAAAATAACACTTGTTTCAATACTCTGTATCCCATTGTGTCAAGTTTGTAAGGCTTTGATAGTGGCTTTGCTTTGGTACATTCATTGTACATGCACATAACACGACATCATCAGCTGAGCCTATCAATATTGTATATGCAGAAATTGGTGTTGAACTTACTGATGCTCCTTCATAGCCTTCATAGTTCTCCCGTTTTGTTGGATCTTTTGGTCTCACCCACTTAAAAATCACGTGTTTTCTTTGGCATTTTAACTTTTTTTTCAGCCGCTGATACCTAAACATAAAGTAAAACAGTATTTACTCAAAATAATATAATACAGCATGTCAATGCAAAAAATTGAAGTTACAAAATTTTAAATTTTCGGAGCTTAAAGACCATAGAATATCAGAGAATTGACAAAATGATGAAGTTAAATTGGCAAGCGAGTGAAGTGAGCAAGATACTATCAGTGGTAGCAGAAGTCAACCCTGTTCCCATACTCCACTAAACGGAATCGTTTGGTCTATTGATCTTTAACTGTATATTATCACTTGCTTACCTATTTGAATTAGGTTGTGTGTGACATATCTGATTTTGTGCAGATGCAGTTAAGTATGACAAAATTAGGAGTTTATTATCTATTCAAATTAGCGGTGGTAGTAAGTTATCTTGGCTAATGCACTATTTGTCATAGGTTAGCCCTACACAAAAGTATTGTTGTTACTTGAAAATCCATTACCCAATATTCAAAGTCACGAAATAAGTCTTGTGTTGGTACATCCAGTGAACAAGTGTGTGTGAAAGTGTAGAGTGTTACAGCTACTGCTTTGCTAAACAAGCACAACTACCAAATAAACATACTAGTGGTGCGCTTGAATAGCGCAAATGCATGGCAAGCGAGAAGACTCTCTTTACAGAAAAATAGGACAGAAATTAAATCTAACTGTAGTGCACAGTGTAACCCTTTCCATTCTCAGTTAGCATCAGAAAATCTAAAGTCTCTGATCCCAGACTACGGAAGTGGACCCATGCATTGTAGTAACAATATCAGAATTACCTGAATAAACTTCGAAAGCAGTGGCAAAGAAGCGCAGCTTGACAAAGACTTCACAATTGTTTCAAGAAGAGAGTAGCTATAAACATTTTGGTTGAAACAAAGTTAAGTAAGGCAGTGCAAGGATTCTCCGCGTCGTTAATTGAAAAATACTGGAACTGTGAACGCTTTACCTAACTTACGTAATTAGAAGCCCGGGCGAAATATTTTGACGTACGTACATATACATACATATATATATCTTAAATCTCAATTGAACACAACTGATAGTCAGCTTTGCTCGCTTCGCTCGCTAGCTGAAACTAACTGCTATAGTAGCAAGTCACCTCATTTAGGGTAAGACTATAAACTGTGCCATAATTCCTTAGAGATGCATGGCTTTATTTTTTGTTTTTTGTGTTTTTTTCCAAGTCAAATAGTTGCAGTGTGTAGTTACTATGGCACTGAAACCCCCTACCATACATCATTTAAAAACTCGGCCATTTTTAGTTAAAGGAGTCTGGAAATAGGTCATTTAGATGAAGCTATAACTCTATAGTCAATGGCTACATAGCTACTTGTAGTCACTTTTAGGACTAAGTAGACTGAGTGATGCCTTCTAAAACTAGGTGAACAGGGTCTAAGACTTAACTTGAGGCAATCTAAATGAATGTAGCCATATTTGTTTCTTTTGTATACAGATATGAATTAACTTCTTCAGATTCTACTTTTGTGTGAATTAATTACTTGTGTGCACAATGGCTCGCTCACCATTTGTGCTGAAGAAAATCACTAGTATATGATCTGAGCTCACTGATGTATGTTTAAAATGGTGCTGTAATACTATAGGCTAGTATTATATGTATCATCCACATTTTCAGCTTCATTTTCATTGTTTATGAAGAGGAAATATATTTGCAACATTATCTTCACTTGTAGAATTGTCTTCATTTTCAATATCCTATAAGTTTTAATAAACAACAACAATAATGATAATAACAATAAAGTTTTAATCATAGTGTTGTCATTCAACTGTTTTGTGAGGGACTTTGCATGTGCTGTTGCAACAAAAAACTGATAAGAAATAAGATCAATAGTTAAATTGCTGTAGAATATTCTAGTTTAGATAAAACTTACTATTGATCAATTATTATTGGAGGTATAATTAATGAAACATTTATTCTAATCTGACTCACCAACTGCTGTATTTCTTCAGTTTCTGTGAGTTGGTCACTAAAAGTCACTATTTCTGTAGAATCTGGTAACTGAACATTTTCTAAAGACTTTTTCAAAGAAATTTCTTCAGAGTTAAGGTCTCCTGTTTTCCTTGAATTCTCCATGTTCTGTGACTCAGATGAATGTGGATCTTCATCCTTACTGTTCTAATAATACATTTCAAATTTTCTTGCTAATATAACTTTAATTACGATAAACGAATAATGTAAATTGTAACATTAGAAATAGCCTGATTAAGGACAACAAATATTGGATTAATCTTGAATATTCAGCTTCTCCCCTGTAACTGCAGCATACCACTACTTAGAGATTAGTATTTATTCCTTCCAATTGCTACTACAGTGATTTTAAACTCGCACAGTATTCTGTTACTGTTTCGCGCTTCCGCAACTGATTCTAGCTAATTAAGTAGTGTATTCGGCGGCACCAGAATGCACCGAATCCCCAAAAACGTGCCCCGAAACAATTACTAGCTGGTATTCCGTTAAGTCAATCAGTGTTATTATAATTGACGCTTTCTTGAATAACCTACCGCTGGTGTAGCCATCTTTCCTAAAGTTCACAGGTACCTCCAAATTCTCGCTCGCAAGGTATGCCAAAAAAGAACAAAAAACAAACAACAACAACAACAGTGTAAATCTAGGTCCAGGTCCAGTATTTCCGATAACAATATTCATAGCAAACTTGTGACTTTGACATAAACACATCACTATGATTGCATTTATCTGGACTCAACTTTTTGAAAAAGCTTTTTCAGTTGCAAGAAACTATATATCACACTACTATACTAGTGATGTGCTTGAGCACAAATGGCGAGCGAGCCTAAAGACTATACTATTTTTATATGAATGATTTTGACTTCTAACACTTAAGCTACTGAAAATAAGGTCCAGTTTTTTTAATTTAGCATACAGGGTAAAGGGATTTCAGTGCCATAGTAACAACTCTCTGCAACTGCTTGAATTGAAGGAAAAAAACAACAACAAAACAATGCACGTTATTTAATTGTGATATTCTTTAGCTAAGTAGTGGTTGTAACACACAATGCTTTGACACAACTGGACATGCACCTACACAGACTTACCTTTGCAGTAGTCTAGTGGACAATGTATTTTCAAGTAAATACTGTTGCGCACGGCTTATAACCATGACAAAGAACGCATTGACTTACCACCGCCACTAACTCGAGTAGAAATGGAAGTCCCTTAAGTTTTCAAGTTTGAACTGCACCCGCAAAAGAATTCAAAACGGTAAACAATTCAATTTCTAGGGTGATACGGGTACTGATCAATAAACCAGAGGATTCTGTTTAGTGCAATTTGGGACGGGGTCGACCACATAACTAACACAAAAACGCGAGGGTCAAAGTACAAAATGACATACGTACGTCCATATATATAAATAAACTAGTGATGTGCTTGAGCACAAATGGCGAGCGAGTCTGATAGTTAGGTAACATAAAATGTTACTATTTTTAGCTTACTTCATGAAAACACTATAATAGCAGTTATGACATTTGATTTCAGCAAACAAATACAAAATCACTCTCTTACCTGATTAATGGTAACTTTTGTAGTATCAAACATAAACCATTCTGATAATCTCAATCACCAGTAACTCTTGAACAAGCTCTCAGCTACGATTAAAGTGTTATTATTTGTAATTTTAGCCAACAAATATGGATATACTACTTACACCATTCTTGAGTATTGATAACTTCAGTAGTATCAAATTGAAGTTACTTTGACCATCTGAATTACCTTGAATTCTTGACAACAAGCTCTCACCTACAAAAACAAAAGACAATCAATTATAGCACACAAATACAAAATTACTTTCTTACCTCATTTTCTTGAGCAGTGGTAACTTTTGTAGTACTAAATTTGAGCCAATCTGAGTATTTGAATTTACCAGTCACTGTTGACAAGCTCTTAGCTACAAAAATGAAAGGCCAGAGTTAATTTTGCATATTTAGCTAACAAATATGGAATTACGTACTTACCTCAGCTTCCCTCGAGAAGTAGTAGCTTCCTTAGCATTAATACTACGGCATTCTGACTACCAACGAACGGCTCTTGACAACCAACAACCAGCACTCCGTATCCCCCCATAAAACAGCGAAGTTTTGAAATTAAGTCTGGAAAAGGGTCTTCAATGCCATAGTAACCAGGCGAATCAACTTTTTGTTTCTTGAAAATCAAGCATTTTCGCAGAAATTTTCTCACACTTTGGAGCTTAAGTATAATGCAAGGCTTGCTTAATGCTGTAGTTTCAGAATAAACTGGGGTCAAGCCTAAAAAGCCGTGTTTTTTGGAGGAAAAAGTTTCCCGCGCGCGCGTTAAAAGGGCATTCGTACCATCCATACATACATACATATATATAACATATACCCGATTTTGCATTATCCACCCCTAATACTGTCTCGCTCGCTACGCTCGCTCGCCAATAAATAAATAAACATCCCCGATTTTCGATTGTGTTATCCCTGTAAGTGTCTCGCTCGCTACGCTCGCTCGCCAATAAGAATGTTACAATTAGTATATACTTTCTTTCCTAGATCATACACAACTTTATTTTTATTTCCTCTCCTGACCAAAACAACAGTTTTGAAGAGAGACAGAGAGAGAGAGGGGATCTGTGTATTATTACAAAAAACTTTTTTTCTCTCTAAAACTTCCCCCCAGTCATGTAGGTGTATACAGATGTGCAGTGACTTACCCAGATGCTTCATCACACACAATAATTTTTAATATTATTAGAAACCCTCTATTGGCTATCAGACTACTAGAGTAACTCTTTAAAATCAACTCTTTATGTAATACATAGCAAGTTTGACCAATTTAAACTAATGACAATAATTGCCTGGATTGAAAATATTCTAATTATGTATAAAAAAAATCCTAACATCACACATTTTTCTTCATATTATATTGTAGATAAAGAGCTCATGATTAACAAAATAGTATTAACTCAAAAGATGTATAAAAGTTTAAAAAAAAATTGAAATAATATTCAACCCAATATACAATAATTGACAGTGAGTGCTATTGATGTATATCTTCAGGTGCCATCTACATAACAAAAATGAAATAGACAAATTAAAGGATAAACTTACGATGTGTATCACTGTAATTAAGATCGTTGAAAGCATTTTCAAATTATAGTGAAAGGAATGAAAAAAAGTAAGTGTATACTTAGCTACTCTTGTGTATTTACTTTGTAATTAAAATTGTTCTATCATTGTATGCTCTTTTGAATGCTGATACGGTAACATTGTTCTCAAAATTGATGCCGAAATATATATTCACCCAAAATTATCCACTAATACTAATTTTGATTATTTCATAAATTAAATTGAACACATTTAATCATGTATGAGTTCTGAAAGCTAATGTTTCTCGCATAAACTATGTTACATACGCAGTATTGTAATCACATCAGCTATAAAAAACAACAACAAGAATACAATAAAATAATTAAAACAAACAAACAACAAATGCACATGATAGAAATGGCAGAAATAGGTACTGCTAGCAAACTCACCATCATCTTCATTCCAACTCTTGTATTGGAAAAAAATGATATTTTGTCTCTACAAAAGTTGAATTTGTACTTGTGTATATGATGAGCAAGTTCAGTGCTTAATTTGACAGATGAAGGTCGATCTATCGGGCGACGCCTTACACAGCTTTCCACGATAGTTTTCATACTTAGACTACAATATTGGGTCAGGCTCTGAATAATGTTGGCGAAATCTGGTGGATACGGAAGCTTCTGTGTAAGAAAATACACAGACAGGACACCAAATGAATATATATCATATTGAAATGTATAACTAGGATTGAGTTCATAGGCTTCTGGTGGTAGTATGTACGGAGTTCCTGGCACTTGGGTCATAGTGACCAATTCTAAGGGGTTCAGTAGTTTAGAAACTCCAAGATCAGCTATCTTTGCTTGCAGACCTGATGTGAGCAACACATTTGAAGCAGACAGGTCTCTATGAATGACTTTGTTGAAATGGAGATGAATTAAGCCACAAGACACATCTTTCAATATTGACAAGATAATACTCAAAGGAATTTTATATCCTTCGTCTTTGCATTCTGTAATGCATTCTTCAACACTCGATGGCAAGTACTCCATAATTAGAGAGAGTATTTGCTTAGAGTTATGCCTGTCCCCTTTATAACGGACTCCTATGAATTGGACAATATTTGGGTGATGCATTTGGCATAACAAATCACATTCTTGTCGAAATTTTTTCCATTGAATTGATTCTTCTACTCCATCTTCCTCGTCATGGATGCCAAGTAAAAACGTATGTAAGCTCTTTTCAATACAAATAGTTTCATTCATGCTTATTAATGACACAGAGCCATATGCACCTTTCCCAATGTCCTTCTTTATGTATTTAATATTGTTTTCATCAACTGTATATTTGGACACTGGATCACTCATTTCCTGCAGAGTACAATAATAAGTGCAATATATAAATTATATGCTAGAAAAACACCCACCGAAGTAAATAAGAGAAAACAAAAGAAGCTGATGTATGAAGTTCTTAGTGAGAATAGATAACTAATGCAGTGAATATAGCATCATAGTTAAGTCAAATTGAAAAAATTAATAGGAAAATTGGACTTGAAGTCATTAAAATCTCAATTTATTACAACTTTAGCTTTTTATAGTTTTTCCTCATTTCGTTTGGAGGATGTTAATATCTTCACAATAGCATTTCAGGTGGTATCACACAACCTGTGTTATCACAAGCTCATTACTCTCAGTAGTTATAGCAACCAGCCTTAGCTTATCTGTTCCCAGGTTTTAAAAGCTACCTTTCTCTTTGAAAACAAAAACAAAAAATACCTATCTAGCCAGGCTCAATGCAGCTGCTAGAATATCAGTTGGGGATGTGAACAACCCCTATGAACTAATACTCGGAGTTTTACAGCCAACTTTACACCTTGAGTTACTTACCCTAGTACAAACTATGGCAGTTAAGATATTGAGCACAGAATACACCCACTTGTAACACTCATCAGAGTGATTTAGCAAGATATTTCACTTTCAGGCTTCATCTTCACTACCTCTGGCTCATGAAATACAATAGACTGCTCATGAAATTCTCACCATATCACAAACACTTGCAAGAAGTTAATAATATATTTTGATGACTATTGATGATTAATTGTCACAAAATGTGTTTGATATAAGAATGATGTCAAATTGTTGAACTGATGAAGCAAACGGCATGAGTAAGTTAAGCAACTTGTTATGTTAGAGGAAGTGTTTTATTATGATTTAATAACTCACACTTTAAAGTTAAGTTGAACTCAACATATTGCATCATTTACCAACTACTGTTAGCATTGCACTCACCTTCTTTTGTATAGCTTTCTTTTTACCTCTGTCAGCAGTACTCATGTGGCTACTAGAAAGCTCTTGAGATACTTTTATCAACTGAATGGACAAGGAGTCTAGCTGATGCTTGTAACGTTTTTCCGCTTCTGCATACAAGGAATGAGCTTTCTCACGATCTTGTCTCTCTTGAATGAAATCACGCTCAAATATCATAGCCTAGGATACAAATACAAAAACAGCCAGGAAAATAAAGTTAGTTGTTTTATATTATATTATAATGTAGATAAAGTACTAAAATTAACTTGGATATAAAATCGTCAAGTTATGCTAGGAGGATGTATGCAGTTACGAATGCAATTATTGTTATTTTGTCAACTGAAACTGAGCATATAAATTTGATAAGTTAGCTATTGTGTTTCATTTGAAGATCAATTAAAGTTGTCTTTTACCGAAATACTGATAATTTAATAAATCTGAAGAAATAATCATTTTACCCTGTTTTGATGTACGGACAATTCTTCTTGCCAAGTTTTTTTCTCAGTACTCCAATTCTTTAATTTAGATCTTTCCTGTTGCAGCTGAATCATCAATTGTAGATTCTGTTCTCTAGTTGCTGTGACTTCCTAAAGAGAAAAATATTTGGTGATACTATAATATAAATGTCTTGTAAAGGCCTTCCCCTGTGCCACAAGTTCAACATAATTCTGATATGCATTAAACAATTGAACAAATAAAATGAGCCCGTCGTCAATAAACTTGATGTTGTTTGAGCGTAGCCAGGAGTTTGAAGGAGAAATGTTTATGACCATGGGTTCTTGCAGCCCATTCCTCTGTCTGTGCTAGTGGTCTACCGAACCCTCTCCCCATGATTGTGCACGCCTATTATGGGATAGAGGCCACACACAGGCATCTTCATATGCACGTCTCCCACCTGCTCCCCAAAGAATTTAGTTCAATCGAAAATATGGTGTAATACATTTTTATTATCGTATGCTATTGTAAGTCACAGGCGTATGAGGTGACTGAGGGTACAAGAATTCTTTTTATCTTCTTCTCCTCAGTTCTATGTTATCAGTCACATCCTTGAGTAATTGGAGATACATTACCCTCTTTTCCTCTTTCAGTTCTAATCAATTGGTAAGGTTGTACTATCTCTTGACGTTTTTTAGATACATGGTCAATAATAGCTAATTTGTTGCTAATGATTCAGTCATTCTTGGCTGAAATAATTAATAATAGCAAATTTTCTTGTTCTAAAAGCCAATAATAAGTTATAATTAACAATATTGGCTGTTAGAATGAGAAAATTTGCTATTATTGTTTGCTAATCTATACACTTCATTGTCAAATGTTCTACACATCATAAATATATGTAATAATTATGCTACACTACTCAGTAGTTACACACTTACCTCTATGTTTCTCCTTAGTATTAGTTCAGTCCTCCGAACTTCATCTACAAGGTGTATATATTTTACCTCCCAATCTTTTCTCTCCCTCTCAGTTTTTTCCACTTTCTCTTCCATCTCTGCTAATTCTCTATCTGCTGCTTTACTGAGTGACATTTGTAACGAATAGTAGTTAGTTTCTAAATCTTCTCTCTTCTACAACAATACACACAATATCTATATATTATACGACAGACATAATCGATGAATTAACTAGTGATGTGCTAGAGCACAAATGGCGAGCGAGCCTAAAGACTATGGCACTGAAATCCCTTTACCGTGTATGCGAAATTAAAAAACTGGATCTTATTATCAGTAGCTTCAGTGTTAGAAGTCAAAATCATTCATATAAAAATAGTATAGTACACGTTATTTAAAAGTTTTCTTTGTGATATTCTTTAGCTAAGTAGTGGTTGTAACACACAATGCTTTGAACATGCACCTACACAGACTTACCTACACGGTAGTCTAGTGGACAATGTATTTTCAAGCTTATAACCATGACAAAGAGCGCATTGATTTACCACCGCCCTAACTCGAATAGAAATAGAAGTCCCTTAAGTTTTCAAGTTTTAACTGCACCCGCAAAAGAATTCAAAACGGTAAACAATTCAATTTCTAGGGTGATACGGGTACTGATCGATAAACCAGAGGATTCTGTTTAGTGCAATTTGGGACGGGGTCGACCACATAACTAACACAAAAACGCTAGGGTCAAAGTACAAAATGACATACGTACGTCCAAACATATATACAAACAAATAAACAAACATCCCCGATTTTCAATTGTGTTACCCCTGTAAGTGTCTCGCTCGCTACGCTCGCTCGCCAATAACTAATTATGAAGTTTGCAGAAACGTTCTAATTAATAGAGATTATGAAAGTCTGCACAATCCAGCAAAGAGTTTATTTGCACAGTATAATAAACTTAGCTAATTAGAATAACCTAATCTTTAATTTTCACATAAATCACATATGGAACAAAATATTAAAATACCTCTTTGTTCTTCAGGAACTCATGGTCTTTCTCCACTGGTTGAGTGAGTATATGAGCCCCTATCATTTCATGATTTGGCTGATCCAGATTTGCTTCGCGTAGCTTCTGACTTACCTCTGAGATATCGTCCATTAGCAAAGGATTTTCAGAGGTACAACTTGTAGCCATATTGGTAGCTGCTTGAGAATTCTGCATTTGCTGACACTACAAGCAAAATATTGCATATATTCTTTATGACTTAATAAAATTTGACTTTGCGTACATTTTAAGTATTCTTGTTTAGGCTTTATGATAGAAACACAATTATAACATGTTCCAGAAATGTAGTGAAGCATACTGCAATGGCAATATTGTTTTGTTGGAATGGATACTTATTATTAATATTGGTAATTACGTGCTGCAATTTAAATCCTCTCTACATTCAGTTGGTGCAACCATAGTGTTATAGCAGATAACTGCAGTAGTTACAAATAGATGGAAACATCAATGCTCACAGGTGAAAATGGGGTGGAACTAAGTATGCAATTACTATTGCCACTTTCATGGAAAAAAAAGAAAAGAAAAAAAAACATGAAAGTAGTCATCTCACCTCAATGCTGGGTAATGTATTTTGAACAACTTCAACATTATCAGATTGGTCACTCAAATTTTCAGACGTCTTCATACTTTTGCTTCGACTTCGAATTGTAGGCTAAATTCACAAGAAGTACAATACAATGAAAGCACTCAATGTGTTAAAGTCACATTATGTCCTAATGCGCAGTTTTTATGCCTTTCTACTCTAATGTAGGAATCTGGAAATGTTGTGAAAGAAATTGTTTTTTCCTGATAATTTCTTACACTTTAAACAACAGCATTTGGCTTCATCAAGTTATTATTTAGTGTCTCAGGCAATTATCCACAGAAAAAGCTAGCACCAGAGGATATTCTGCTTGAGAAACTAATTATATGGCTTATAATGAAAGGAGACCCATTGAAATTTTGAATGCTTTAAATCACTCAATCATAAATGATGATTACTGCAGCTATGGCTTATCCAGACCAAAAATATAGCCCAGCTAATTAATTAAACGTTTGAAGTACCTTAATTGACTGAGCATCTTCTAAAGGCTGAGCGTTCTTCCCCTGGTGAGAAAATATGCATCTGCTTTGCACTACAGTGTCTACGTTAACAGTTGGACCAACAGTAGAACTTCTATCGCGACAGCGTTGCTTCAGCGGCGGACGTTTACGTGGCACAGGTTTAGGTCTCAGGGTGTCTAGAGGGTCCTTTTGCTGGGGTTGCCCGAGTTCAGTTAAAAAGGAGTCCATTGTTTGGGTCCTATAGCGCCTTTCGTTGCCGGGAAGTGAAAGAAATGGGGGCGTGGCTCTCGGGCTTGCCGTAGCCAACTATACAGCTATCGTGCAGTGACTTCACTGTTTCATGCGATCTAGATGGTATATACGTAAGCTAGGTGGTATATAAGTAAACTGGCCTTTTTCACAACCATTAGCTACGTTTTTTAACAGATCAGTTCCAGAAATGTACAATAATTGCCTGTATTCATTGTACTGTTCTAATAGGGTGGTAGGCGTTGAACAGTGAATGAATAAAAACAGGAAAAGAGTGTTTCAATGAATTGCATTCGGTACTACGAATGAAATTCATACTTACTAAAGTCAAATCATTTTTTTTTGCAGGATACGCCCCCTCCCCCAAAAAAAACGAAATAAACAAAAACATTAATGTTCTTTAAGATACACACTCTTTACTTACAACTAGTTGCTATAATCTTCGCATAAAGTTTACTTATTTTTATTGAAATTTCAAGAAAACTACAATTATCCCAGGTTTACTCAAAAAATATTATGTGTAAAAATGAAATAAGCTTACAGAATGGTACTTTCTGAGTGGCTAAAGTTTGGGTTAGCTAGTGATAAAGATTGTTTTGTTTTATTTAGTTGACAGCCTTTCTCATGTGCCTTTCGTTGTTCATTTTCCTTTCTCCAGTCATTTTCCTCCTTGCATTTCTTGAAGCTTAAGTTCAAAAGTAGGAAAAAATGAACCCTATCTCATTTTTATAAAGTTAACGTACTATCTGCAAACAGTTCAAACCATATAATTGTAAAATCACATTAAATAATCTCAGTTTTACTCATTTCAATCTGATGTCAAATTAAAAAGCCTTTTTTTTGTGTGTATGTATTAACTTCTAGGAAAACAAGTGTTTTCTGGACTTTGGTTGAATCTTACGTAATGAAGGTACAGTAGCTACAAGTATAACAATCAAGCATAATCCCTCTATGTTGGAATTCCAATGAATTTAGAGAATGCTTAATGCTGAATCTATGGTCGATATTTATACATTCTTTTTCTTTTTCTTTTTTTTTGCATTTGTTTAATGTATTTTTTATATTAGTAATAGAAACATCAGATGCAAAAATAAATTATACGTTATTCATATTACATTTACTTTAATTCTAGTTGAAATATAAGCCCTAACTGACTTATTTTAGGGCTAACTGCATAGATATTAACCTCTCTCTGGAACAATGTATCCAGGACAGGATATCACACCCATTCACCATTACACAGACCACACCGCTTGTTGTTACTATGAACTGTTGCTACATTATTCTAAACTGACTCAGCTAGTTGCTTATTTACATACTATAATAATATTCTGTTACTGTTTCGTGCTTCCGCAACTGATTCTAGCTAATTAAGTAGTGTATCTGGCAGCACCAGAATGCACCGAAAACCCCAAAAACGTGCCCCGAAACAATTACTCGCAGGTATTGATGCTTTCTTCAATAACCTACTGCTGGTGTAGCCATCTTTCCTAAAATTCTTGCTCCCAAGGAATGCCAAAAAAGAACAAAAAACAACAACAACAACAACAACAGTGTAAATCTAGGTCCAGGTCCAGTATATCCGATAACAATATTCATAGCAAACTCGTGACTTTGAGCTAAACACATCACTATGATTGCATTTATCTGGAGTCACCTTTTTGAAAAAAGCTTTTTCAGCTGCAAGAAAATTTATATCACACTACTATATAAGAATGTTACAATTACTATACACTTTCTTTCCTAGATCATACACAACTTTATTTTTATTTCCTCTCCTGACCCAAACAACAGTTTTGAAGAGAGACAGAGAGAGAGGTAGGGAGAGGGGATCTGTGTATTAGAAAAAAACTTTTGTTCTCTAAAACTTCCCCCAGTGTACTCTACTCAGTCATGTAGGTGTACATGTATACAGTGACTAGATGCTTCGTCACACACAATAATTTCAAATCTTGAATTTTAGACCAATAGCAGATCTAATATTATTAGAAACCCTTTTTGATACACTATTGGCTATCAAACTACTAATTCTTTAAAATCAACTCTTTATGTAATAAATAGCAAGTTAGACCAATTTAAACTAATAACAATAATTGCCTGGATTGAAAATATTCTAATATGCAAAAAAAAATCTTAACATCACATTTTTCTTCATATAGATTGTAGATAACGAGCTCATGATTAACAAATAGTATTAGCTCAAAAGCTGTATAAACGTTTTAAAAAAATTGAAATATTCAACCCAATATACAATAATTGACAGTGAGTGCTATTGATGTATATCTTCAGGTGCCATCTACATAACAAAAATGAATTAGACGATAAACTTACGATGTGTATCACTGTAATTAAGATTGTTGAAAGTAATTTCAAATTATAGTGAAAGAAATGAAAAAAATTAAGTGTATTGCTACTTACTTCTGTGTATTTACTTTGTAATAAAAATTACCCTATCAGTGTATGCTCTTTTGAATGCTGATACGGTAACATTGTTCTCAAATTGATGCTGAAATATATATATCCACCCAAAATTATCCACTAATACTGATTTTGATTGTTTCATAAATTAAAATTGAACACATTTAATCATGTATGAGCTCTGAAAGCTAATGTTTCTCGCATAAACTATGTTACATACGCAGTATTGTAATCACATCAGCTATAAAAAACAACAACAAGAATACAACAAAAAAATTAAAACAAACAAACAACAAATGCACATGATAGAAATGGCAGAAATAGGTACGGCTAGCAAACTCACCATCATCTTCTTTCCAATTCTTGTATTGGATAAAAATGATATTTTGTCTCTACAAAAGTTGAATTTGTAATTGTGTATAAGATGAGCAAGTTCAGTGCTTAATTTGATAGATGAAGGTCGATCTATCGGGCGACGCCTTACACAGCTTTCCACGATAGTTTTCATACTTAGACTACAATATTGGGTCAGGCTCTGAATAATGTTGGCGAAATCTGGTGGATACGGAAGCTTTTGTGTAAGAAAATACACAGACAGGACACCAAATGAATATATATCATATTGAAATGTATAACTAGGATTGAGTTCATAGGCTTCTGGTGGTAGTATGTACGGAGTTCCTGGCACTTGGGTCATAGTGACCAATTCTAAGGGGTTCAGTAGTTTAGAAACTCCAAGATCAGCTATCTTTGCCTGCAGACCTGATGTCAGCAACACATTTGAAGCAGACAGGTCTCTATGAATGATTTTGTTTAAATGGAGATGAATTAAGCCACAAGACACATCTTTCAATATTGACAGGATAATACTCAAAGGAATTTTATATCCTTCGTCTTTGCATTCTGTAATGCATTCTTCAACACTCGATGGCAAGTACTCCATAATTAGAGAGAGTATTTGCTTAGAGTTATGCCTGTCCACATTATAACGAACTCCTATGAATTGGACAATATTTGGGTGATGCATTTGGCATAACAAATCACATTCCTGTCGAAATTTTTTCCATTGAATTGATTCTTCTGCTCCATCTTCCTTGTCATGGATTCCAAGTAAAGAGGTGTGTAAGCTCTTTTCAATACAAATAGTTTCATTCATGCATATTAATGACACAGAGCCATATGCACCTTTCCCAATGTCTTTCTTTATGTATCTAATATTGTTTTCATCAACTGTATATTTAGATAGTGGATCACTCATTTCCTGCAGAGTACAATAATAAGTGCAATATATAAATTATATGCTAGAAAAACATCTTCCGAAGTAAATAAGAAAAAATATAAGAAGCTAAATGCATGAAGTTCTTAGTGAGAAGAGACAACTGAACTAATGCAGGGAATATAGCATCATAGTTATGTCATATTGGAAACAATTAACAATTAAATTTGGAAATTCAAGTCATTAAAAGCTCAATTGTGACTTTAGCTTGCCATTACTTTTCCATATTTTGTTTGAGGATATTGATATCTTCATAATATTTCAGGTGATATCACACCAGTGCTATTACAAGCTCGTTACCCTCAGCAGTTTAGCAACCAGCCTAGCCTATCAGTTCCCAGGTCTTAAAAGCTACCTCTCTCTATAAAACAAAAACAAAAAGCAACTATCCAGCCAGGCTCAATGAGCTGCTAAAATGTCAGTTTGGGGTGTGGGGAGCCCCTATGAACTAACACTCAGAGTTTCACAGCCAAATTTACACCTTGAGTTACTTATCATAGTAGTACACAATATGGCAGTGAATATATCGAGCATAGAATACACCACTTATTACATTAATCAGAGTGATTTGGCAAGATATTTCACTCTTGGGTTTTATTTTCACTGCCTCTAACTCATGAAACTAAAAGAGACTGCTCATGAAATTCTCCCCATATCACATTCTAAGTCATGCAAGAACAAATTAATATATTTTGATGATTATAGGTTTTCGTAATTGTAACAAGAAATGTCTGACAAGAATGATTTCAAAATACTGAACTTATGAAGCAAATGTCATGAATAGTTAAACAACTTGCTATGTCAGAGGATGTGTTCTATAATTTAATAACTCGCACTTTAAAATTGAATTGAACTCAACATATTGCATCATTTACCCAATACTGTTAGCATTGTACTCACCTCCTTTAGTATAGCTTTCTTTTTACCTCTACCAGCAGTACTTATGTGGCTGCTAGGAAGCTCTTGCGATACTTTTATCAACTGAATGGACAAGGAGTCTAGCTGATGCTTGTAACGTCTTTCTGCTTCTGCATACAAGGAATGAGCTTTCTCACGATCTTGTCTCTCTTGAATGAAGTCACGCTCAAATATCATAGCCTAGGACAAATATAAAAACAAAATGAACCAGGTAGGTAAAGTCAGTTGTTTTATATAAATAATGTAGATACAGTGCTAAAATTAACTTGGATATAAAATTGTCAAGTCATGCATAGGAAGATGTATGCTTATACTTATTATATTACGCAGTTACAGATGCAATTATTGTTGTTGATGTTGTCAACTAAAACTGAGCATTTAAACTTGATAAGCTAGCTATTGTGCTTTTGTTTGGAGTCTAATGTTATTATCTTTCCCCAAAATACTGATGATTTGATAAATCTGAAATAAAACAACATTTTACCCTGTTTTGATGTATGGACAATTCTTCTTGCATAGTTTTCTTCTCAGTATTCCAATTCTGTAATTTAGTTCTTTCCTGTTGCAGCTGAATAATCAATTGTAGATTTTGTTCTCTAGTTGCTGTGACTTCCTAAAGAGAAAACATTTAATGGTACTACATCAATGTCTCGTACAGGCCTGTAGCCTGTGCCACCATTATTATATTACTAGCAAGTACCCCTCCACATAGTGGCGCTTGACGTATTGCAAAGTAAGAATGCAGGCACAAGTTATCTTTCATTCTCTACCATTGGTTAAGGTTACATAAGTTTCCCTCTCCTGCTCTTTAAACTATGAGCTATTCTTATACCCAACCTCTCCTTTCTTCAGCTCTTCTTCTTGAGTCATGAAGTCCCCTTTTCCTTTGTTCATCTCTCCTGCTTCTGAAATTCTGTCATACTTTGAGAAACTTTTGTCTTCTTATTTCGTACTTTCGCCTTCCTTTTAGAAACTAACCCCAGTCTTTACTCATCGATTCCACCCACTTTTTAGCTACAATTAACCACTTGTCTTTTTGCCTTCTCTTCCCCCTCTTCCCTTCCATTTTAAACCTATGCCACCTTACCTTACCGATTTCAAACCGCTTTTTAGTTATTATTAATCGCCTACCCTCTCTTTCGTACTTTTACCATACTTTTTTAAACCTGCGCCGCCTTCCTTCGTCTATTGTACACGCTTTTTAGAATTAACCAGCACTTTCTTGACACTTTACCTACTAAGAGTTGACGATGCTTTACCAAACTGTACAAAGCTCATGAATTATTCATGAATACACACACCGTCGTTGGGTCGTCGTTACTGACACACAAGCGTATTATTATATAGATGATTTCTCATGCTATTGTGAGTCACAGGCCTACAGGATAACTAAAGAGCACATGACTTTCTTATACCTATTTCTCCTCATCAGTCTCAGGCCTGGAGTGTGGGGTAGGTTAGTCGCTGCCACCAGGGAGATGCAATCGCCACAGTAGATAGCAGGCTATTGGCTTATGAGGGTTGGCTCTGCTCCCCAGGTTAATACGACCCAAGTCAAGTATTTAGAGGATTAAAGATTTACTCTCAGTCTCCAACCAGAATGAAACCAGCAGTGGTATATATAGCCAGCCACCATCTGGTTGGAGTATGAATGATACATTGAAATAGTAATGCATGTAGCAGTTGTATACATAACTAATCGGTGAGCGAGCGTAGCGAGCGAGACACTTACAGGGGTAACACAATTGAAAATCGGGGATGTTTGTTTATTTATTTATATAATAAGTTTGGACGTATGTATGTCATTTTGTACTTTGACCCTCCGTATTTTTGTGTTCGCTCGGCGTTCGACCCCGTCCCATACTTAACTAAACAGAATCCTCTGGTTTAGCGACCATTACCCGTATCACCTTAGAAATGGAATTGTTTACTGCTTTGAATTGTTTTGCGGGTGCTGGGAGCTCCATTCAAACAGTTAAGGGGAGTGGTTACTATGGCATTGAATCCCCTTTACCATATATGCGTAATTTAACAACTTAACTTTGTTTTAGTAGTTTGAATAACAATAGTGTAGTTTAAGGCTCGCTCGCCATTTGTGCTCAAGCATACCACTAGTTAAGTACATGTAAAACAATTAACACTTCTTTGGTTCTTGGTGTAAGTTCTCATGTCTACTGACAGGTTTGTGAGGTGGGCGTTCCCACATGGAGTAACTGTAGGTAGTACACTACCATTTTATTAGTTCTAATCAATAAGTAAGGTTGAAATAATATCTCTTGAGTTTTTGGATACATGGTTCAGTGTAGCTAATTTGTTTGCTAATCTTTACATTTCAGTATCAATTGTGGGAGCTGTGGAGAGATTAATGCCCTGGAAACTTTTTACATTTGAGTAAATGTAAGGAAACCACAAATTTTAGATCTACATGTGAAGAAGTTGCTGCACAATGAACATTAAATTTGGAGTCAGAAATCTAACAGATGTCATACATTATATTATATTTAAATTCTACAGCATGCTATATACACACCATAAATATATGTAATAATTATGTTGAACTACTCAGCAGTAACATGTTTACCTCTATGTTTCTCCTTAGTAGAAGTTCAGTCCTCCGAACTTCATCAACGAGGTGCATATATTTTACCTCCCAATCTTTTCTCTCCCTCTCAGCTTTTTCCACTTTCTCTTCCATCTCTGCCATTTGTAATAAAAAGCTGTTCAATTCCAAAATTTCTTTCTAACCAGAAACACACACACATATTTATTTATTTATTTATTTATTTATTTATATATTTATTTATTACTTATTTACTTATGTACTTATATATATATATTTATTTATTATTTATTTATATGTTACACAAGTACAATTGATTAATTAAAAATAAAAATTTTTTAGCAAATTTGCAGAAACTTTCAAAAAAAATATATATGAAAGTATGTGTAATCAAGCAAAGAGTTAATTTGCACATTAATAACTAGCTAATTAGAATAACTTAATTCTTAATAATTTCACAGTAATACAAGTTCACATATGGAACAAAATGGCAAAAAATACCTCCTTATTTCTTAGAAACTCCTGATCTCTCTCCATTGGTTGAGTGAGTATATGAGTCCCTATCATTTCATCATTTGGCTGATCCAGATTTGCTTTGCGTAGCTTCTGACAAACTTCTGATATATTGTCCGTTAAAAGAGTCTTTTCAGAGGTGCTACTTGTGGCCATATTAGTAGCTGCTTGAGAATTCTGCCTTTGCTGACACTACAAGCAAATTATTGCATTTTTTATCCTGTTTGGGGCTTATGATAGAATTACAATTATAACATGTTCCAGAAATGTAGTGGCAATGGCAATATTGTTTCATTGGAATGGATACTGGTATTATTAATATTGGTAATCATGTGCTGCAATTCATATTTTCCCTACATTCATAGTTGGTGCAACCATAGTGTTACAGCAGATGACTGTAATGGCTGTGAATATTTGAAAATATCAATGCTTACAAGTAAAAATGGGGCGAAACCAAGTACGCGTTTTTATTGTCACTTCTATGTTAAATTAAAAAAAGCTATTGCAGTTTCCACTAATTTATTCATTGTGTGCTATCAGTTAATTATTAATTACCCATTGATTAGATTTATGAGTTGAACTATGCTGTAAAATGATGAAATTATCTGAAATGGTGATGTGTAGTTACTATTATACAAAACTTGGAGACAGTATGTAGGCTAGACCGTACTTGAAGTAACTTCGAGTAAGTCTGACGTTTATATAGGTGTCTAACATGTATTTTTTCAGAATTGTTTGTGTTGAACTGAATCATTGATTATAATAAGTTAGTTATTTCTTTTTTAAGTCATCAACATTATTCTGAATGTAACTATAATTGTTTATTATTTCATTTTTTACTTCCATTAGCTCATTAAGTTTTTAAATGTTACATGAAAAAAAATGACATAATTTGTGAAAAACTAAAGTGCAAAAACAAAAACCCATGAATTAAAACAAATTATTGCAGACAACATTTGGATATTTAGTATAATGATTATGCCAGTAACTAGGGAGAAATGTAAATATTATGGTAACAGAAGAGGTGTGTACTGAACTTAATTAACTTTATAACACATTCAGTGATTAGAAAATGAATGATTGACATACTTAATTAAAAAGCAAAAATAAAATAAAATAAAATCAATCAATAATATCATGCAAGTAATCATCTCACCTCAATGCTAGGCAATGTATTTTGAACAGCTTCAACATCATCTGATTGGTCGCACAAATTTTCAGACGTCTTCGTAGTTTTACTTCGACTTCGAATTGCAGGCTAAATTCACAAGAAGTAAAATAAAATGAAAGCAGTCAATGTATTAGATTCACAGAATGGCCTAATGCGCAGTTTCATGTCTACCTCACTCAAATGCTAAGTGCAGGAATCCCTTAGGAAGGAAAAGTGGGTAAGAAATGTTATCTTGCCAATAATATAAATAACAGCATTAGGCTTCATGAAGTTATTTTAGTTTCTCAGGCAATTATCACAGAAAAGGCAAGCACCAAACATTACTCTTCTTCAGAGAAACCACAGCCTATTTGGCTATGCACTGGATCAATGTCCACTTCATTATCTTCACTAGTCAAGTCTTGAAAATTAACACAGTTGATGGCAGCACTGAACACTAACTGCTACTACCTCAGCTCATTCATTCCAATGTGAACATCTTCGGGCATTTATTATTATTCTTGTGTAGTAATCATGAGGTTGTTAATTTTGTTAATTCATAAAAATTCAAAATGCAATATATAACTTGGGAGCTGCTTGAAAAAATAATTATATGGTTTATAATGAAAGGAGACCCATTGAAATTACATGAGTTTTGAATGCTTTAAATCACTCAATTAAAAAACGGGGATTGCACATTGCAGTACTGAAGCTGTAGTGGTTAATTGTAATCCAGACCAAATAATTAGCCCAGCTAATTAATTAAAGTTTTGGAGTACCTTTTTCTTTGAAATTGCATGAGCATCTTCTAAAGGCTGAGCTTTCTTCTCTTGGTAAAATAAGCGTCTGCTTTGAACTACGGTGTCCACGTTAAAAGTTGGAGTAACTGTAGAATGAGAGGGTTGATTTAGCGGTGGACGTTTACGCGGCACAGGTTTAGGTCTCAGGATGTTTAGAGGCTCCTTTTTCTTAGATTGTCCAGTTGAAAAGGAGTCCATCGTTTGGGTCCTACAGCTCCTTCCGCGGTGGCCCGGATTTGAAACTATTTCAAGCGATCTAGGAGGTATACAGATCAGTTGCCGAAATGTACGTCGCTGGCCTAATTAGTAGCGCATACTCCTTGCACCAACCTAATATGGTGGGTGTGGAACAGTCAAAGAATGAAAACAAGAAAACAACCGAAACTTGTATTAGCTACTATGCTTCAATGAATTGTATTCTGTATTATGAATGAAATATTTAGCTACTTACTAAAGTCAAATCATTTTTTCTTTTCACAGGACATCCCCCAAAACATTAATGTTCTTTAGATACAAACAAGCTCTTTATTTATAGTTACCATAATTTATATAATGTTCTCATTAAACAGTTTTTTTTATTGAAATTTCAAGAAATTTACAAACAGAATAATAATGAAATAAATTTACAGAATGGTAATTTCTGAGTGGCTAAGTTTGGGTTAGCTAGTGAGAAGCTTAAGTTAAAAAGTAGGAAAAAATGAATCCCTACGTCTCATTTTTATATACCAATCATAAAGTTAATAGCTATACTATCTGCATACCATTCAAACCATATTAGTAAAATCACATTAAATAATCTCAGTTTTACTACTTTCAATCTGATGTCAAATTATGTCAGCTTTAATTGGTCTCACTTTCACTTGTCTTTGAAAAGCTTGTTTTTATTTATTTATGTAAAAAATTAACTGTTAAGTAAACAAGTATTTTCTAGACTTAGGTTGAATCTTACATAATGAATGTCAAGTACAAATCAAGTACAACCCCTCAATGTAGGAATTCCAATTAATTTAGAGAATAATTAATGCTGAATCTATGGTAGATATGTATAATTTCTTTTTCTATTTTTT
>WLWD01001266.1_pt1 | contig 59043 bp, 57 predicted proteins | sample 6712731 | NCBI WGS metagenome assembly WLWD01 (sample SAMN12718690, study PRJNA576275) | sponge metagenome | isolation source: marine sponge | host: Mycale hentscheli | place: New Zealand: South Island, Marlborough, Capsize Point | collected 2014-11-01 | reverse complement strand
TTATTTTTATTTTTTTTATTTTTTTTTTTTTATTTTTTTATTTTTTTTTTTTTTTTTTTTTTTTTTTTTTTTTTTTTTTTTTTTTTTTTTTTTTTTTTTTTTTTTTTTTGCACTTGTTATTACCGATACCAGTACTGCTATTGACATTAATAGGAATCTCATAATTCACAATCACATGGCAAAGCAACACATCACTATGGATTATGACCCCTCCCCCTCGTGATAATTAGATGTTCCGTTCATGTTTCAGAATGATCTCTGGTGGCCACGAGCTCCTACAGCTTTTTCACTTTCCCAGGGGCGATTCTGGCATGCCGACCTCCTGTGGCTGCCAGAACACTTCGAGCACACATGCTCGAAACGGCAGTAAGGCAATGCACAGTTGCCGTCGTTCCATGCGAAACATGCTCCTCGCCTCCGCTGTCGGCCTCTCTCCTCTCTCTCTTTACCAGGCTCTCGTCTCTCCTCTCTCCTGGAGCTCTCCCGGTTTGTATGCTGGGGGCGTAATGCACACTCCTCCTGTGAGTGGTCTGCCAACATGCAGTACCCGCAACTCCGACCCTTGCCTCCATGAGCTGCAAAAGTGGTCAGGTAGAGCGACTGGTTCAATTTAGAGAAGTCGGTCTCCTCGAAGTCGGTAATCTGCTGGCGAAAGGCTGCATCATAGAGTAGCCAGCCCTTCCCCCCGCACCTTCTGTATTCGGAGACAATCAACGCCTGATAGGCGAGGAGCTCCTTCCATTTCCCCGGGTACTGAGTGCCAACAATTGCCGCGTACGCTGAGAAACACTGTACCCAGCTTAGAATGTCAGGTATCTCCCGTCTCCGGGGCTGGGACGACTCCCCTTCTCCCGTTCCCTTCCTCCTCTCGGCCTCCACATTATCCCGCAGCAGTTCGGCCATGTCCACATACTCGCCTCTTAAAATCTTTTTGACTAGTCTGGCCGGAACTGCTGGGAGAGCTTCGCTCAGCAGGAATGGTCTCCCCTCTACCTTCTTGGTGGATCCACTCCTCTCTTTCCTCTCGGTGACCTCCTCCCCCGCAGTTGACACTCGTGAGGGTATCGTACTGGGAAAGGTTCTCAAGTCGAGGCGTCTCACCTCCTCTGGCTCCAGCGCCTCACCGAGCCTGCCACCTGCAGGAAACATTGAGCCCGATCATGCTACTATGTCACCCACTAAACTCCCGCCCTTACACTCGGGCTCTCTGGGTCGCTTACCCTTACGCTCTGTTCCCAGGGTCGCTTACCCTTACACTCCATTCCAGGGTCGCCTACCCTTCCACTCCATTCCCGGGGTCGCTTACTCTTACACACTAATCGACGGGTCGCTTACCCTTACACTCTATTCGGAGGGTCGCTTACCCTTACACTCTATTCGACGGGTCGCTTACCCTTACACTCTATTCGAAGGGTCGCTTACCCTTACACTCTATTCGAAGGGTCGCTTACCCTTACACTCTATTCGAAGGGTCGCTTACCCTTACACTCTATTCCAAGGGTCGCTTACCCTTACACTCTATTCCAAGGGTCGCTTGCCCTTACACTCTATTCCAAGGGTCGCTTACCCTTACACTCTATTCCAAGGGTCGCTTGCCCTTACACTCGATTCGAAGGGTCGCTTACCCTTACACTCTATTCCAAGGGTCGCTTACCCTTACACTCTATTCCAAGGGTCGCTTACCCTTACACTCTATTCCAAGGGTCGCTTACCCTTATACTCTATTCCCCAGGTCGCGTATCCTTACACTCTATTCCAAGGGTCGCTCACCCTTACACTCATCTGCTTGCCCTCACACTTTGCTCCGGGGTCGCTTACCCCTGCTCGTCTACAGGGCCACATTCTATGCCCTTTCCCTTTGCTTTGTTCTCCCTACTGGGGTTGCTTACCCCACCAGGGGACACTTGCCCCTGTACTTTAGGGGACGACCCTCCTCATGGTCAGCTCTACCCATGCTATAGACCTTAGTTAGTTACTACTATTTATTATTATTATTTATTTTATTATTGTTACACATCTATATATATACACACATGGTGGCCCTTATTTCTATGCATTCCTCCCCTCAACTCACAAAACCAAGATTTTTTTTTTGATTTTTTTATTTTATTTTTTTTTATTTTTACTCTTGCCTCCTGTAATGCCTTCCACGACCTTCTTGCTTCCCCCTCTGTCTTCCCTAGTACCTCACCTACATACCTCTTGACCCTGCTGGGATGCCTTCTGTCCCTCTCTCAGATGAACCACTGGGGCCTTCCTCCTCCCGCTCTCTCGGCCCTGGTCCATCTCTCGCCTCCGCTGGTCTTGTCTCCGTGGGCGCCTCTCCTCCTGCCGTTGTTGACTCTCCCGTCGCGGATCCTCCCCTCAGACGCTCGGTCACTCCAGCTATGATGGCGTCGATCACCCGGAAGCCTAGTGGAACCGCGGTCACCTGTGGTGGTCTGGTAGCGCCTGATGAAGATTCTCCTACCATCCTTGTTGGGTCCGCCATCGCGACTCTCACTATTATCTCTCGATACACGGCGACACAAGATCTAGTTGTTCCTTGATGTCGTTCTTGGTGCTCGCTCAATGGGACTGTTCACCATGAGGCGGGTAGCTCTACTGCGCATGTTCCTGGCGGGGAGGGGCTGCCTGTCTCGTCGCCCCTCCCCAAACCTAATTACCCTCCGCTCCATTAACTGGGTCTAACCTCCGTTTAAACCTCATTTAAAACACTCGTCGTCGCGTAGTATATAGTGCACTCGATCTCGGGGCGCCAAAAGTCTTCTGCTGCTTTGCTTTTCGAGGTGCCGGTGTGGACCCAGTTCTTCTCTGACTTCGAGGTGCGCAGGTGTGGACCCAGGGCGTGGCGAGTGGTTCTTCTCAAATTGGTCCCTTGTGCTGCTTCGAGGAGTGCAGGTGTGGACCCAGGGCGCAGCAGGAAATGAATCTGAACTTAGATTTATTCTGGGTAATCCCATTATCGAAATTTTGTGTACAACATTTGATTTACAGGTAATTTACTCCCTTTCATTTCCTGGTTATCAGTAATTATTTTAAATAGTTTTAGAACTGCATTTGCTCTAACAACTCGAATAACAACTACATGTATTATGAACTTTGTACAATATGTTGAAAGTATACTAGATATTACATGTGATACAAATAGAATGGTTACATGTTGCCATGTAAATGATAATTAATTGTAACCACAGAACAGAATCTTCTGGAATATTGATCTTTACCAGTATTATCCCAAGAATTGAATTGTTTGCTGCCTTGAATTCTTTTGTGGGTGCAGTTAAAACTTGCAAAAGTACTAGAGTTTATTTTCTATTTGAATTTACCTGGCTTATAATTTCTTTATTGCTTTATAACTTCCATAACTTAGCAAATTTTCCAGAGCTTGCCATAAGAAAGATTGTGTTGGGTAGCATTGTCAGCAAAGTGTTGGTAAAAGGTATGGTGAAAACTTTTTGCAGTGACATTACTGTGAAGAACCAGGATGTTAAAATAATAGATTCCTTTGTACAGAATATTAAGCAGATTCAGTACAACATTGCCACATTGAGCCCTGTGTAATCCATGGTATCTTGCATTTGAACCCTGCTGTGTGGCATGCAGGCCGAGTGATAGTTAATGTACTCAATTCATCTGCAAATCAGCTTGCTTGGTCATTTACTGAAAATATGCAAATTAGTATGGTAAAAATCCCATATAAATTCATTCTTTAAATTCATTCTTTAGGTCCATAATAAATGGTTTCATTATTGTTATTGTACTCTCATTATTGTTATTGTACTCTCAGATAAGGCTAGAGGAGAAGGTCTATTCTAATTTGGAAGACTATGGTTGTAGTACACCAGGGTCTACTTTAGTGAACCAAAATGAAGGCCCATTCTGGTCATGCTATCGCTTAGGTAAGTAATAGATATGCTTGACTATTGTGTGTGTAGACCATGGGATACTATGCTAGTTTTGATTCACTGATTGATAAGCCCCCCTTTAGGGATGGTGCTGACTGAAAGGGATATAACTATTGCATTATTTCCTTTTAAGAATCAAGATAGTGACCATTTGATAAATTCAGTGGTTTTACAACCCATTGTACATGCTTCTGGAGACACAGAAGTAAAAGGAAAGGAGCAGCAGCAGGGGAGAGGAAAGGAGCAGCAGCAGGGGAGAGGAAAGGAGCAGCAGCAGGGGAGAGGAAAGGAGCAGCAGCGGAGAGGAAAGGAGCAGCAGCGGAGAGGAAAGGAGCAGCAGCGGGAGAGGAAAGGAGCAGCAGCAGCAGAGGAAAGGAGCAGCAGCAGCAGAGGAAAGGAGGAGCAGCAGCAGCAGAGGAAAGGAGCAGCAGCAGCAGAGGAAAGGAGCAGCAGCAGCGGAAGAGGAAAGGAGCAGCAGCGGGAAAGGAGCAGGGAGAGAGAAGTGCTATTGAAGAACAGCTTAAGGAGAAGCTTGCTGAAGAAAATGAGAAGCTGCTGAAGAAAAGGAGCAGCTTGAGGAGCAGCTTGCTGAAAAAGACAAGCAATTGGCTGCTCTGCAGAAGCAGCTGCAGGCTGGTAAGAGATTTGGTTTAGTGTTGAGCGAGGGGGAAGGGCCTGTTCCCTTTAAAATTTTATTTTTTATCTACAAAACAATACATTGTGAACAAAGGGGTTTATATTATGTAGTTAACATCAAGTGTTTTTGTGTCTGTAGAAACCTGATGAGATGCAAGTAGCAGAGGAAAGGAGCTGGAGAGGAGCAGCTTGCTGAATAATGAGGAGCAGCTGAAGGAGCAGCTTACTGAACTGAGAGAAGCAGTTACATTAAAAAAAAAAAATTTTGTTCTATCTCTGAATGTTTTTTAATAAAATTGAATGGTTTCAAGAAACAAGCTATTATTCTAAATGCTGCTTTCGTTTGTTGCCTAGCAGCTAGGGTTGAACTTGCTTTGTAATGAATCAAGGGTTGGGAGGGTAAAGCATATGCACTAAGAATGCACCAAGAAAACGGGACTTGACTGAGCATCAGTTGGGTGTCCAGATTACTTGTGTGCATGCCAGAAAGTATATCCAAAACAAGAGCCAGCTGGTATGCTGTGTGTGGTTGGGTTAATATGAATTCTATTTTGACAATTTATACCAAGTCCAGATAGTGTAAAAGCATGGAGAAGGAATTGAGCACAAAATCTTGAGGAGCTGAATGATAATGGTGACAATTATGATAGTGGCGAAGAAGTCATTAAAAGTCCAGTAAAGTGACAATATGGAAGTTTTTTTTTATTGGAGAATTCATAACTAAATATGTAAAGACACTTGCAGATTCATTACTAGCTCATTGATCCTGTACAGGAGTGTATAGTATTCTGTCAGCCATGTGGTCGCACAACAGCAGATTTTGAAGAGGTGGCCTCTTGATTGATAAAGGCATAAAAAACAACATTTTCTCTTTCCTGTAATGTATGATCACAAGCTTTTGTGGGTGACACCCCCATATTGTCACACTAATTACATGAGCAAAAAAAATCCTGTTGCCCAAGGTAGTTTTATTTTTGGTGGTTTATTGTGTTGGAATTGGAGTTCATATTAATTATTTTGGAGGAATGTGGAAGTGGTGAGTGCCCCACCTCCTTTATACCTGAATTTCTACTGCAACTTAGCCATGATTGCTAAACTGAGCGTTGAAAGGTTGACACGCACAGGAATTTCTATTTGGTTGAGGAGGGGTATTCCCGGTGATTTGCTAATGGTAATCGACTGCTGCAATATATATATGTGGCAGGACAAATTTGGTATGTCCATGTCTCCCAGACCCGCCATTCTAGCATAGTAGTTCGGTAAAGGGTCTAGCTACGCCAGACTAACCCAATGTCATTCTTTTTAGCTAGTTGGCGCTGAGGGTTCGCACCTTTGATGCTTCATTCTTGTGTTATCTCCCATCCTCTTCCCCCTGTCTGCCTTTCCAATCAAGTCTAGTACACTGATTAAAGTTGCCTTATTATAGACTCAATGCATTTTGATTTCTGTCATCAGGAGTTAAGTCAGTGTTGTGAGCTTTTCACTTTACTGATAAATGCTCTCTGTAATGCAGACTACTGAGTAGGGCTTGCTGGATTATGCTCGGAATTTTTAGAATTTTTTTATTCTAAAAAAATGTATGAATGTGCCAGTGTATAAGGTCTATCATTGTACTAGTATGCAGTTGCTTACTTAACGATGGCCACAATATTGAGGAGCAAGGTGAGGACCAGGAGCAACTGAAGGTCCTTCTTGTGGCTGTTACCCTGCGGCGGAGGGACTATGACATTTGGCTCAAGTGTGCCTACCTGTCCAAGAAGTTGCACAATACAGAGCTGTCTGAGAGGTGCTTCTCCAAAGGTAATGGAGATAGAGATAACTAAAATTATAGTTCTAATTTGAGGATGACAATGTGTGCATGTTTGGTGCTGGCTGGGTTGAGTTCACTAAGTGGGTGGTACAGAATTAAGTATGAAGTCTTATTTCTTGTAGCTATAGGGCTAGACCCTGGCAATGTTGACCTGTACTTGGAGCAGTTTGGCTGTCTCTGAGCTGGGAGAGCACAGGAAGATAGTGGAGTGCCTGAATAATGCCATTAAAATTCTTCAAGGCTCTTCTTTGTCTAGTGGAGCAGCTCAGTCTCAGGCTGGGAACAAGTAGCTCAAGTGAGTGACTTGGAGTCTTTCATGGTTCCCTTGATAGCTTGTGATTCTCTTCATTAGGTTGTTTTTAACTTTTGCTTATGATAGTATTTTCACCCACAGTTTAAATAGTGCACATAACTTTAAAGTGTGTCATTATGTCTGAGTTTTTGTTTTTTTTTGTTTTTTAATTCATTCTTGTAGCGATCCATTCATTCTTTATTTACTGTTTGTATAAGTGTGTGTGTGTGCTATGTTCCAGGCTCCCTATGCTCTGCATGAGACAGAGTGGCCTTTGCATAAGCTGCAGGAAGTACTGGCCCATTGACCCAGAGTTCCTCAACATCTTCACTGAATTCTCTCTGTCCAACCAGCAGTATCAGAAGGTTTACGAGGTAGATGCTGTATAATTTCATTCATCTAAACATTTGTACATCACAACCAATAAGATTTTTAAAAAATTTAATTTAAAACCCGAGCCCCAATTGGATATGTTTTTGCTGTTTCCATTCTCCATGCTTGCTGTTCCGAAAGTCAAAGATGGAGGGGAGGGGAAAGGGGCGGAGTCTGCCAATCGTCTCCCAGTTTCTGTGGGGATTAGTTCTGACTACAATGGCAGATTTGGCGTGTGCACTGAGGCTGTCCATATCTGGAGACAACATTGGCGTGGAATTACCGCAGGATGTTGGGAAAGTGGGAGAGGGAACGCATGCCAACACCTAACTTAATCCTGCAGCTCATCCCCATATACACCCCTTTGTTCACGGCCACTCCCCCATGCCCTGGTAGTGAACTATGAATAATAACTGACTTTCCCTTCCCATAAGGTTGAACTCTGTAACTTACCTGCCCTTCCAGTCACTCCCGCTCCTATTCACCTTTAGCCGCAGCTCTAGTAGCTGAGTTGCTTGGCACAGGTAGGGCCGGAAACTCCACCCCCAATCAGCTTGGGCTGACTGGGGCATAATTAAAGTGGGGCGGGGCAAGCCCTTTTAATTCCGCCAAAAGAGGAACGACCACCCGCAATGGCCTGGATCAACTCCAGCTTTACCCAAAGCATTCTTCACTGCTGCAACCAACTTCTGTCTAGTCAGTGGCTTCCCATCTCTGAACCGGAACAGGGGCCCCTCACTCTTACCCCTAACCACCATGTAAGCTAACATAGCGGAAACGGGGCAAAGATCTGAGGCTACTCTGCCAATGAATAGTGAGATTCCCCGGCGAAAAGGATCGGTCTTGGATGCCTTTATACGCACCTCGATTCTGGAGGGCGAATTCGGGTCGTCCACCAACACATCACCCCATGATCGCAAAGTGGCATAAAGAATTCTCATCCGCCGGCACAGGTATGTGTCCAGCAGCTACACAAATCCCCATGAACCTCCTCACCCCGCATGCATATAGTTTTTCCACACCAGGAATATGCTGACACACTAACGTCACATCCCACCGTGCCAAAAAGAAAGACAAGCATCTCATCAGATGCATGGCCTTGTCCATTCTGCTTCTCCCCGAATTTACAATTGCCACTACTGCCATGTTGTCACATTTACAAGACACTGTTACACCCTTCCAGAGATGTCTCCACAGTGCTACAGCCAAGACTATTGGCAGCAGCTCCTTCACAGTTTTGTGAACGTTTTGCCAGCTATCGGGAAACTTGAGCTGGAACCAACCCCCCATTGACGTGTATGCCCCACATCCCCATGAGCCTGACGCGTCTGAAGTCAGTACCACTTTTGGTTCTTCCTTGACAACACTGGACATAGGGCAAGTTCCGTTCCACACTGGTAGGAAGCAGTTCCACCACTTAAGATCTGATCGAAACCCCAGTCGCACACGATGATGCAATGCTCTAACCCCTGTTGAGAGATCGATCATGCGTCAGAGGAAGGAGCGTCCAGGCCTAATCACACGGCATGCGTGCTGCAAATGGCCAATGAGGGACAAAAGCTCCCTCTTGGTACATGACTTCTTGGATTCCCAATCCCGGATCATGGCTCGCAGACGGTTCAACTTCTCTGAGGGTAGGCTAATAGTCATTGATGTTGAATCAATTTCAATACCAAGGAAGACAAGCTTGGTAGCCGGACCTTCTGTCTTTGCTGGGGATATTGGCACGCCCAACAAGTCACACCTATCTAATGCCTAGAGACTCCCCACACTGAGGCGAGTCTGGCGCACCAAATATCAGAAAATTATCCAGGTAATGGATGCCCATCACTTGATCAGCTCTCACCAAAATCCACAGCAAGCCATCTGCAACGGCATTATACAATTTGGGGGCTGATCGAAGGCAAACAGGAGCACTTTGTCCACATAAATGTGACCTCTCCATTGCATGCCTAGGAGGTGGCGGTCGTCTGGATGAACAGGGACTGCCCTGAAAGCCCCAGATACATCGAATTTTGCCAACTCCGCACCTTGACCCAACTTCAGTACATTTTGACAAGCAGTATCCACAGATGTATACTGTAAACTACACAGGGCTGGGTTGAGCTCTTTTTCATGCTACATCCAACTGGAAAAGAGAGGTCTACAATTAACCGCCACTTCCCCGAACCATGACCCTTCGGGACGAGCCCAAACCGGTTTATGTGCCCCAAATATCCTTCCAGCTGCCAGTTCAGCGGCAATAAACTCATCTATTACACTAGGCCTCTCACTAGCCGATGACATGTTTGACACAGCACTTCTACACTTAGCCACTCCATGGCTAAAGCCAATCCGAAAGCCATACTGGAGGCCATCAACTAAGTACTTTCGATATGATTGGTCTGGGTGCGCTGCTAACAGTCTGTCCCACTCCCCCACCACCATAGGTGTCACTATGTCGCTCCAACTTGGAATAATGGGCCACGAAGTTGAACCCACTGGTCCCGATGGCTTGCAGGTCGGCCATGTACACATAGGCATTCTCAAGTACGCCTGCAACAAGCAGAGAGTAAATAACCCACCCATCTAACTTGCCGAGAAACCCATAGGCATAAATATATATCCTCCCCAGTAACCCCACCAAGCTACCACGCCCATCTACATCTACATAGTTACCCCAACCACTACTCTATCAGTATATTATGTGTGGCATTCACTATGAATACATAAAACAACAATTCAATGATCATATATGCAGCACCATACAAATGTGGCAATCATTCAGGCAAATCAATGACATGTTCCAGTCTTGATGAGACGAACACAGTTTAGTTCATAACGGGCCACTCCTCAGTTCAGCCTACGGCGACCTTCCTCTGCTGAAGGTGTGTTAACTGAAGGAGGGCAAAACCTCCTAGCGTAGTCACCACCACATCTAGCACAGCAGTGCGAAAACCGACAAGGAGTCGACGCAGGGCCTGCCATCATTCCAGGCAAAACAGGCCTGAGCTCTTCTCTTTTTAGGTCTTGGAGGAACTGGCAATGTGGGTACCGTGAATGCGGGTCGTTGCATGAACTCAGAACTCCCCACCATGGCCTGAGTGAACAGGCACTGATTCAGTGTGAAAGTTGCCTCCTTCATAGAGGAGTAGCCATGGCGCAGCGACTCGTCATACGTCTTCCACCACCCTGACGTAGCCCTGTTCTGACACTACATCACTACAGCCAAGTGACCCCACAAGGCCACGGCCTTTTCTGGGTGCGAGCGGCACACAACTCCTGCGTACTGTTGACTTGGACAACTTTTGGTCCTCGCCTGAATTCTGCCCGAAGGGCCTCCTGGGATAACTCCCCATATCCACGTACTCCCCAGACACAATACGTTTCACTAGCCTGGTGGGGGCCATAGACAGTGTCACGCCCATCGTGGAACTTCTGGACCTCTCCACCTGCCACCTTTGCTGCCCCATCCATTGGACAACTGGCCTTCTCTGAGGCAACCACCTCAGACCCTGTGGACTTCGGTAGCCCTAAAGCGGCTACAGCACACTCATCAACCATGCCCAGGCCTACAGTAACAACACAAACCACGGCCATTAGCACATTGTTCCCACTGTCAACATTCCTAAGCACACACTGGCAACATTGCCAATACCAAGCCTTTATAGACATTGGTCGCAACACTACTTGGAGAGGTGAATCACACACCATGACTAAATAGAACACATGAAATGGAGCCACATACTCAAGTATATCACCGATCTACCCATACAAACTGGGCCACATGCCAACAACATTTTAAAACCTGTTATTATGCTACTTTTTTTATTTTGAGCAGATTTTTTTTACTAAACATGAAGCGTTCAGCTCCATGTTAAGTATTACGCCCCCTATCGTTTTGCTCTTAATCATAAAATCTTGCAGTATGCGATAATTCTGCTTTATGCTGAGAAGTTAACAAAGGCTTCAATTGGAGTTTTGTGTTGGAACTATCAGTAAGTGTCACCTTCACATTTAGCTTCTCTCATGAAGTCAGCATTTACGTCTGTTGCTTTCATTGCACAGCTATATTAACACCTGACTGATATGAGAGATGGTTTTGTGACAGCTGGCTAGTGTTGTAGTTGCACCTTATTGGCATGAGAAGGACAAAAACAAGACTAGAGTAGTTTATGTGGACAACTTAAAACCCTACCAGGATGATTCTGCGAGTTCACACACACCCTTGGTGCTTCATTGGGTTGGTAGTACTGAGGGAAAGGGGTGTGGTACTTTGGCAGCATTGTAAGACCTCTACTCCAGAGCTGGAGAGGCCAGGGAGGGTTGCTACCTAGCCAAAGCTAAGAACTTTCTAAATATTATTATTGTTGTTATTATTATTATTGATATTGTTATTATTATTATTGATATTATTACTATTATTATTGATATTATTACATGCAGAAATTACTTGAACCAGTTTTTTTTGTTGTCCTGAAGAGAATGGAGATTTGATCTTGGACCTGGCAGAGGCCTACTACACTAATGGTATGAGTTATGGGTGAGCGAGAGTTGCATTTTACTAAACAAAACAAAACAACTAGTCAATAATACTGATGTACATATCAGCTGGCAAATATGCTTGTGGGTGTTATACCCTTTAAAGTCACAATGGAAGGGTCTGTATAGAAATAGACTTTTATGCTTATTTCAACTATAATTATAATTTACACCATTTTATGTCCAGATGAAGGTAAGAAATTAGAACTTAAGGTGTATGTGTGTAGCCAGTATGCGGAGGTGTTGCCAGTGTTGTCGTCATTGGTCAGGACAAAGCAGTACTCCCAAGCAGGGGTGTGGCTCAAGCAAGGAGAGTGCCAGCAGATGTTGGGGGAACTGGAAGATGCTATCGTGTCGTACAGCAAAGTTCTTGCTCCAAACTACACAGACACCAGGTGTGTTGGCATGATGATGGGAAGCTGAAACATGTGCACATGAAGTGGGTGGAGGTGGGGTCTGGTGCAGGAGAGGGGCAGAGCCGCGGGACTTATGGGCAGGGGGAGGAGAGCGGATTTTGGGGGAGAGTGCGTGTATGTATCTGTTGTAATTTCACACAAGTAAAGAAAATTCTATGGGGACATACATAAGTTTGAAATTGACAATTCGTTCGTCTCACTCTCTGATCTGTTACCCTTTTCCTGTCATTCCACACATACATACTCTAATTCAATGTTGTTACCCTATCACCACATTACAAATGCAAAAAAATGCAAATTCTCTTGCTGCCGCTAGGCGGTCACGCGCACCTGGCAGAGCCAGGATGCCTGTGCACTAAGCAGGCACTGTGAGCCATGCAAGCAAAGCTCCTGGAGCCGGGCTAGGAACTCGCAGGAGAACAGGCCTTTCCTCACAGCAAGTGATGTGGGCACCCAAAGTCCCACCTGGACCATTGCTGTTGCATGAGAAAAGGCCTTGAATTTGCACCCCAGCAAATACCAGGTACCCAATCACAGCTGGGTGGACTGGTGGGGCTGGTAGGAGGCAGATGGAAAATCAGATGGAAAAATTGCCTGAGTTGGGCTTGAACTCAGGACCTCAGGCCCTGAGCCAAGGACACAACCACTATACCATGCTCACTCTGTACATGTGACTAGGTGGGTGGTCAGAGTCCATACACAGTGAGGAAGTGTAGCAGGTTGGTAGGGGAAGTATGACACAACTTGGCTATGGTGCATGTCAGCTGCAGGTCTGAGTGGTGGTGTACCGATGGAGGCAGTGGGTGGGTGGATCACAGGGCAGGGTTTGTTGTTTCCATAGTCTGAGTGGGTTTCTGTGGATAGTAGCTATTTGCTTTGAGTCTTTAACATAGTTTCCACTTCTGTAATATTACCCATGACATTATTTAAGTCTCATAATCAGTGTTTGGCCGGGAGGGCAGAAGTAGCCATGATTGTCTATCCTAATCTAAACACCTTTGTATGCTTGGGCCCCTAAGTTGACTTCAGCCATTGCCTCGCAGTCAACTTGCTGCTTGGGACCTTTAGGTCCCCAAGCTCATATTTCACCTAAATTCTAGCCCAAATGAACACCTCTGCTCCCTCCTGAGCCTTTTCTTTCTTTCTTTCTTTCTTTTTTTTCCCAACATATGCATGGACAATTTATGTGAGTATTGGTTTCAACAATTACAGCTGATCGAATGGTAATAGTTGACAATGAGATGGTTATTGGAAATTTGGTTTGATGAGTCACTGATGGTTAGGTGACACATCTGTAAGCACCTTGGTAAATCCAGCTAGTTGATCTCTTGGTGTCTTGATATATACATTGCTCTTCCAGCGTCCAAGAGTCTTAATTGTTGCGTCTCCTATTCCTCGTTTGGTTGCAGCTCCGCTCCTGAAGCTATGGCCTGAATACGGTGAGCTGTCCACACCTGCAGCCTCAAGAGCTGTCTTGACATTTTCCACAAACTGGGCTTGTGTTAAAGGAGTTCCATCTGAGAATATAAATAGGGGACCAGAGTCAGAGCCTCGGGTAGTCATATATGATTAGACCGCTGAGATGGGGCAGAGAGAACAGTTTGTGCGCCCAACGTAAACATCTACCCCCATATGAAACGGATCAGTTTTTGAGGCTTTAACTCGGACCTTTAGCAGCTGGGGTTTTCAAGGCTGTCTACTGAGATGTCTGGAAAGCTCAGGTGGGCTCCTTTGTCATATGCGAGATTGGAAGGGACTGTCAACTCCCCAGCTCTAAAATATTCGAAAAAGCATAGAGCTGATGCTGCCCATAGCATCTAGGCGTCTAACGAGTCTTGCCTCTGCCACACACTCCTTAGCTTCCCCAGTAGCTCAATGGAGGTGGGAAGGCAAGGTCTAGTTTTTACTTGAGTTTTGGCTTGTACAGCTTTAATCCCTTTGAGCACTTGTTTGAACCTAGCCATCCCACTTATCTCTGGGTCCCCCATACCCTCTGCAATATACAAGTGCCTTATGGTTGCTAAGTAATATTTGATTGTATTGTGACCTAATTTTTCCATAGCAAGGTATGACACATACTGACAGAGCTGGTGTTCTGATGCTGGGATGGGAGTGAGACCATGGACATTACAGAAAGCTATGTATCGTCTTTTTGCTGAGTTGTAAGAACGTTGAGAAGCTGGTGTCAGACCATTTCGAAAGTAGAATTCCACAGCTCTGTCCAACGCTTGGATGTCCAGTCTGGTTTCTCGATTATTAGCAGACCCAGCAGTGATGCAGGGAGTGGAGTTGGGGATGGTTTTGCCTGTGGGTGTGCAACATGAAAGAGAGATATGTTATTACGTGAAAGAGCATCTGCTTGTATGTTGTGAACTCCTGAGATGTGAGTGGCAACAATGGCAAACTCGTGCTTGGCTGCAATGAAGGCAAGGCATCGCATGAGGTGCATGGCTTCCTGGACTCGACTAGAACCTGAGTTGATGATGGCCACTACTGCTGCATTATCACATCTGGCTCTGACCATTTTTCCTTTCCAAACTTGGCCTCCAAACCGCAGCTGCTAAGACAATAGGTACCAGCTCTTTCACTGTTATATGATATTCACATATAGGCCCTACCCACTGAAGCTTAAACCAGTCTCTGTCTACTAATGCCCCACATCCCCAATTACCAGATACATCAGTGAACATCGTGACATCTGGGTTGGCCCTGTGGACTGTGGACATCATTGAGATACCATTCCAACTAGCACAAAATTGGAACCACCATTCAATGTCAGAGCGGGCTGAGACTGTGAGACGGACATGCCGATCCAATTGTTTCACTGTTGTCGATAGATCGATAAGCCTGCTTAAAAAGGATCTACCTGCTCGGACTGCTTTACAAGCATGGCTTAGGGAACTAATTAAGGAAAGTAAATATCTTTTCCTGCACACTTTTCTGGTACGCCATCTTGTAAGTTCACTTAGAAGCTGGGACAACTTGACCGGTGGAAGCTTGATTTCCATTGCCAGCGTGTCCAACTCAATCCCCAACACCGCTATCCTTGTTGCTGGCCCTTCGTCCTTCTCTGGTTCCACTGGTAACCCAGTTTTTTCACACACTGCTTTCATTATACTGATGTTCCTCTCACATTCGTCTGAGTGAGGGACTCCAGCTGTGACGAAGTCATCTATGTAATGGTCTAGCCACCCTAGGGCTGTCCAGAAATGCCGTAAATTGTCCATCCCATCCCACGGTCCCATGGGATCATGGAATTACATGGGATTGTCCATCCCATCCCACAGTCCCATGGGACTTACCACGGGATGTCCACCTGTCCCTCTACAGATGCATGTGTCCTACTGTCCATCCCATCCCACGGTCCCATGGGATCGTGGGACATTCCACGGGATGTCCACCTGTCCCTCTCACTGACACATGAATATCTTATTGTCCATCCCATCCCACGGTTCCATGGGTCTGTTAAAATAGATTGCGTGTAACATCTTGAACTGATAGTAAGTGTTTTTTTAAATTAATATTTGTATTATTAACATATTATTTGTAACCTTGTCAGCAAGTACCCTTTCTTGCGTATTAAACCTAGCATGACACCTCCTTCGCTTTGCTCAGTCGGCTTGTCACAGTGTGTCGTCGCGCCTTTGGCGCTCCGCTAATCTAACGCTAATCGCGCCACGCGCATGCGCTCTAGCTTAACTCTAAGTGTTCATTGTGACAATACTTTCATGGGATCATGGAATGGAAAGAACAGTGGGAGTATCTGTAAGAGGGACATGTGGACATCCCATGGAATGTCCCACTGTTCCATGGGACCGTGGGATATGATAGATAATCCCACTGTCCCATGGGACCATGGGATGGGATGGACAGTGGGACACACACACACACATCTGTAGAGGGACAGGTAGACATCCTGTGGAATGTCCCACTGTCCCATAGGACTGTGGGATGGGATGGACAATTTACGGTATTTCTGGACATCTATGAGCCACCCTGCACCGCTTCTGCACATGATCCAAGCCAGTGCGTCTGCTAGTGCTGAAAACAGTAATGGAGCTGACCTCAACCCCAAAAGGGAGCACCTTATTGACATATATTCTACCTTCCCACTGCATCCCCAGGAGACCTCTGTCTGAAGGATGGACTGGTACGTTTCGAAATGCTTGTTTAATGTCCATCTTTAGCATGGTACCCCTACCCATCTTCAACACAACTGCCACCACGTCGTCAATAGACATATATGACAGACTGGCCAGTTCCTTCAGAATGCCATCATTCACGCTATGATTGTCTGGGGCAGAGAGGTCAATAATCAAACGCCATTTGTTTGGAGCGGATGACCCCAAAGGGGCTGCAGTGAACATGGAGTTTTGTTACCCCATCCACTGGTCCTATGTCAAAGATCCTGCCAAGCTCTACCTGAGATATTTAGTGACAACTTGTGGGTGCTCCTGGGCCTTTCTTTTCCCTTGTCTTTGCTGCTCACTTGCACACCACTCTTGGTCAGTTCCCTTGCTGAGGGTACTCCCCCTGCAAAATAAATAATAATCAGTGATTGACCAGCACCATTTTAACACCTCATCAACACTGCATGCTGCTATATAAATTTACTCCTGCCCAGCTCAGTTTCTCGTTAAATCAGCATGATACAACACAATTACAAAACTTGTGCCTGCTTCCAGTGCTAATGAATTAGTGTATACCCGGCTGACAGCGTGTAAGCCCTAACAGCCTTGCCCTAGCTTCACTCTCTTTGCTTTGTACCAGCTATGCTTTATTAGTTCCACAAAGTTTGCGATTGTATAATGTAGCCATGCTCAGCTTGTTCCTGTTTTGGAGACCTTGCTTTGTGTGCTCAATGCTTAGTATCAAAGCCAGGTTTTGCTGTGTCAGCCTTGCTTGGCTTGCTCATGCCAATTGCAAGCTTTGCTATACCGGGAACTGTGTTAAAACCTTGCTGCTAGCTCGAGCATATTGATAGTTTTGCTATATCTCAGAGGCCTTGCTATAATGCCTCCTGTCTCAGAGGCCCTGCTATAATGCCTCCTGTTTCAGAGGCCTGCACGTGCATATTCCTACACTACCGGCCTCGCTATGATAATTCCCGCTGTTGAAGCTTTCAGCAGCTTTGCAAATCTTCTTCTTGCAGGAGAGCATAGAGATTCAACTGGGCATGCTCCGTGACCCTCAGTTGAACTATAGTTTTTAGTGAGACGACCCCGTACCCGCTTTTATGAGTTCCTATGTTAACTTAGTTTAACTTCATTAAACTTCATTTTATGAACTGGCAAGAGAATTGCATTGCTGAGTGTGCACTTGCTGGCTGGCCTGTGCATGCTGAAGCCATGAAGAGGTTGGCATGGAAATTCTTATTTATATATTTAGAGTTGCACTGGTATGGAAAATGGCTTCCGAAAACTGATATTTGTTTAAAAATATCTGCAGATATTGATACCGATGTGATGGTTAACCCTTTCCTTCCTGGAGCCTCTTTAAAGCGTTCCAAGACCGGGTCGGCTTCTTCGAATTTTTAGAGACCTTTTTAGATGGCTCAGCTTTTTCTATAAGCATTGTAGAAGCTGTAAGTAATGTATTTGAGCCCGTGAGAACCTGGTAGAGTATCAGACTAACTGTTTGTTTACAGTCGAACACTCCGCAGTTGAACGAACTGTCTTCTCCGATTTTTATAAATTAGCCATTGCTATATTTAGGCCTGTTATTTCATAATACGTCATTTGAAGCATGTGACTTTACAGGAAAAAAAGTGTGAGCGCTGTGTGTGGGACATATATCGGCAACTTCGGGGGGGGGGAAATTTTTTTTTTGCACCACCATATTCAAAATGGCTTCAACGAGTTACAACGCTGAGGACGTTTTACAGTTGCTTGAGGAAGACGATTCCGAGTTTTCTGATTCAGTTTCAAGTGGAAAGGAAGGAGATGAGGTTGTATTGTAGAATATCTGCAACCTTATTGATTTTGTAGAATGTTGGTAGGATATAGGCTAAGGTACTACTGATACCGATAATATTTTTTTAGAACTTGTTCTTGTGCTTAACATTTTAAATTTAAAACTTCTTTAATCATATTGTAAAGCACTTAAGCACAATTTATTTGTAAGCTGCAAGCGGGACAATAAGATAAATGTTTTTATCATTTGATTGTGCATCTGAGCTAATTTCAGTTGTTGTTTTTTTAACATTGCGCTGCTAAACTAAAGAATGTCTACTCCAAACCCCTAATGCAGGGTAAACACCATGCATGCAAGATCAAAGTGCCTCTGTCAGCGCAGATGACAAGATTGAATATCTGGGGGAAAATGCGGATGAGAAAATGTACCCACTTAATTGCAAAAACATGTATCTATTTATTTAATTATTTTTTTGTTGTTGTTGTTTGTTGTTGTTTTTTAATCACTAGTCGAGATTCATGAAACATCAGCTCAAGTGGAATTATTTACTTGTTCTGCATTACTGCTAACGTGTGAGGCCCAATAGATGCACTGGTCGACGGTACCTTCCAAATATAATGTTTTTTATTTACTGCAACAAGTTCTTTGATTTTCACTGACTCGTGCATTCTAATTACTTGCATTACAAGTTATAAAATATAGACCTGTTAGTGACTTCAATGTATTAGTAAATTTTGTGCTTCGAGCTCTTTTAAAGTGTTTGAGGTTGTGCTTCGAGCATTACGTCAATGAAAGCACTAATGATTGTGCTTGTGGTTAAGCACTTCTCTAAATGCTTGCCCATGTCTTGTGTGTGTGTGTGTGTGTGTAATGGTTAGATTTGGTTATTGTGAATCTGCGTTGTTTAGGAATCTGAGGCCTCAAGCTGTAGCATCTGAGTGTAGCGTAGTGAGGATGCTATTTAAGATCGAACATTCCTAAACATTACTGAGTTTAGACATCCTAATCTAACTGTTTAGAACATAGCAGCAACTATAATCTAAAGAAAATGTCTATTATTCATTTGCTGAATAGACACTTGTCAAGATATTGTTGATGAAAGGCATGGCAACATGACAGCCCATCTATGAACTTGGTGCGAGTGGGGTCACTAGGACTCGCTCGTTCACGGTGTTCCTCTGTTTCTGCAGACGGACAGTCTGGTTTATGAAAGATCTCTTGCTCTGGTATTTAGTCTATCAATTACCTCATTGGTATATAAGTAGTTGGATTTATCTTAATATATTAAGTCATTAGCTTTATTGCATAGTTAAAATCCTTCGATCACATTTTTAAATTGCCTTTTTTTTGTGTTGTTGGTTGTTTGTTTTTTATTCCGCACTAAGAATGGAAAGGACTTATCCCAAGTGGTTATCTAGTTGTCAACCTTGAATTTAGAATTGTCAACATTATGTATAAGATTGGTAGCACTAATAAGGAAAGTAGTAATCTGCATTGCTTGGGTTACATGTCTAGCTGATGGTAGCATAAACTGTGCATTACTTGTGTTTGTGTGTACTATTGGCACATTGGACCTTGTACTGCGCACTTTTCTCACTGTTTCAAATGGAGGGTTCTTATTGTTAAAGTGATCGTGTGAATTACTATGCAATATGTAGTGAGTATTTTATAACAACGTCGCATCTTCAGGGCATCTAGTACTTTCAAGTTTCTTCTCTCCACTTCAACATAATGTTGTTGTTTTTTGTTGTTTTTTTGTTTTTAATCTGTATGTGGAAACTTGGTGCATTGTGTGTGTGTGTGTGTTTTCCTTTACCATCTACCACAATGTTAGCTTTTCTGGAAGGTTTCGTATGTTGTTTGTTTGAAATTCCCTCTCCTTTCTTAATGATCTGTATTATGTGTTGTACCTTTCTCCAGGCATTCTTCACCTGGCAAGTGATGGATGCGTTTGGGGAGACACTGAGCAATAACAATGTAGGATAGCTGGATGTGCCTTCCATGACATCACCAGGCAAAGCAACTCGGGAAGACCTGGAGAGTGTTGGTTGGGATTATCTGTTTACTGCAGACACTCACCACTCTGCAGACTATGGAGATATGTCTTCTGGACATCCTCCACCAAGTTCTTGCACCAAATTATATGCCAATGAAGTCCAGTACAAAGGTCATTTGGAGAGTGGTCTAGTCCAGGAGATGATGGAGGAACAGTATACCCTAAAGACACTGCACAATGATCTAATCTGGAAAACACCACAGGCAGGAACTTCTCATACTAACTTTAAGAGCAGCTGTCATGGAGGCTGGTTCACATCCAATGTAACTTCTTTTCCAAGTGACGTGACATTTAGACTTCCACCTCCTCATTGGATGCCTTCTGAGCAGACACCTCCCCAAGCTCTTTCTGCAAGTTTCTTCACAAACCATACTGAAGAAACACGGCACGAGGACTTAGATGTGAGTGAGCTTGTGGATGAGGTTATAAAAGATGTGAATACTGACAACAGGGAGCTCAACCATCAGCCCTTCACAGCATCAACTGACCAACTATCACATGACAGATATGGTGAAGCAGAATGGGCCACAAGTTTGCCTCTCGATACTTCTACTCACTCGATGTTCAAATACCAGGACTTCACACCTGCGAATGAGGCCAATTACCAAACAGAGGACACACACAATGTGGAACAAGTCTCAAGATATGACGTGGAGCTTGACATGTGCTCACAGAATTGCTGGAATAGACAGATGGAAGTTCAAACAACATTTGAAGATTTGCAACACCCGGTTGAAATGGAAGTATTCAACAGGGCTCCCTACAGCTACAACAACAGGGAGGAAGAATCGCTAGGGGATGAGGATGACGTAGCAAATGGTAAAGATGATTGTGGCCAGTATGCTAAAAATATTACTGACGATGAAAAATTGTTTGATGATTATGAATGGAACATGGACGAGGCAACAAACAAGGGTAAAAAAACTGATGACGACAAAGAAATGGACAAAGACGAAACTAACGAGGACAAGACAGAGGAAACAAACCAGGACAAGTGTACTGATGATGAAGATGGAAGAACAGATGAGTACTACAATGTAGTAGGGGAAGAAACTGGACACGAGGACACTGATGAGGAAATTGATGAGGAAGTTACTGAAGATGAAGAATTCGAAGATGATGATGATGATGAGGAGGAGGAGGAGGATTTTGATACTGAATTTGAAGCGGATGAAGAATTTGATGACAATGAGGATTTCAATACTGAAATTGAAGGAGATGAAGAATTTGATATAGACACAAGCTCAGAATTCTCAGTAGGTGAGGTAGATGTGGATACTGATGCGAGCTCATCTCACAGAGGCTACTATTTCTCTGATCAAGCCATCACATGCTCCCACGGATGCAAGGACATTCTAGTCTTGGCATATTTGACCAGCACAGGCTCAAGTCAAGCAACTAGCGAAGAGATGAAGGACTATTCTGTTGAGCAGTTTCCTAATACCATTGCCACTGATGCAGATGAAGCTCTCTGCACTATCATAGAGGAGGATGAGTGTTCTGTACACAACAGAAGCAAAGAAAGTATCACGAGTTCTACTTTTCTTTAGACAATCAGAATAGGCATGACCCCAGTAGGACCAGTTTAGATGTGCCTGAGGGAGACTTGGAATGTACTGCTATGTATTCAGAGGACATTACAGATGCTGACTTTGATGAGATCAATTCTGGTGTGACACATACACAGGAAATTCCCAAGGTTGGTTACTGTACAGTATATTTTATTCTTGCTCTCTTCATGTATTATTAATTTAGATACAAAGAAAGCAAAAATGGTTGGCAAGGCTTAGGAACACCAAACAAAGACTTGCAGCACTTTTCAGATATCTAATGTGCTGTGTTGTAACATCAAACCAAGAATAAACTTATTTATTTTGATTTCTATAAAATGTTATGACATGATCACATTGAAGTTAGCAACATAACAATTTTTACAAAGTAATAATGAATAGCTAGCTATATCTGTTATTTTTTCTTAACTTGAAATATCTTTGCGCAGTGTGACCCCCACAACGACAGAATTTCAAGGCGGTTCAGAAACCTTGCTGACCTAAAGCTAAATGGAAAAACTCACGAGCCCGGATGATACCAAAAGCGTGGTAAGGAAGAGCTCCCCCAGTGACTGAGAGTGTGCTATAAATGAAGGACTCAGCGCTGGTACAGAAAGCTGTGTGAAGGAATGAGGTGAAGGCCCGGCTGGGGATGTTAATGTAGAAGGGTTTTCTTCTGAGTCTACCAATATTCTTTTGAGTTGGTACAGAATGGGATGACTGGATCAGGAAGACTTACATGGATCTAATTAAAACAGCAAGGCTGTACCTAGTTTTTCCCAGACCTGAGCCAATTAAAGTAAGAGAATTAATAGCATGGTGGTGGTTGAATTTGCCACCCGAACACAGGTCAGAGGATGCTGCTTGGGCAACCTGATAGTAAACAGCTCCATGAGGGGAGAGTGTCAATGGATGACTATTACAATTAAATGAGGAAATCATGACTTTTAAAAAAAAAAATTTTTTTTAATATTTTTATTATTAGTTGTCTGATTTGCATTCTGCCAACATCGGCCTAGACAGCAACTCTTATGTTGTCAGTTATTTGTCCAATCAAACCATTCAGAAGAACAAGTTCTTATACACTTTGATCAGTGGCGCTGGATGGCTAGTGAGAAAGTAAGAGACTCTTATCGACCATTCTATGCAGGCATATCACTTTCTCTGTTTGGTGCAATTGTTACATTTCTGTCTGTAGTGGCCGGTCTTATATTGATTCAAGTAGGGTCAAGGAGAGCCTCTTTGATCAGATTGTTGAAAGGAAGGCACCTAGAACAGCTGCTGTAATTCACAGCAGTGGAAGTTTCAGTCTGATGTAGGTGAGTTATCTGTTTTACATGTGGTACACAGTAGTGGTCTGTTTATGATAATATTAGGGGGACTGCTTTCTGAATAGCTAATACTGATACTGAAAATGAATCTATGGGATTGTTTGTTTATAATAGCACTAGGGTCTAGCAGCTGTTGTTCTTTGATAACTGCCTAGACAACAACTCTTATGTTGCTGGTTATTTGTGTCCAATCAAACCATTCAGAAGAACAAATTCTATACTTTAATCAGTGGCGCTAGATGGCTGGTGAGAAAGTAGTCCGTGCATGGAAATCACTCGGTAAAATTTAAACGTGATTTTCTGTTTAGTTTAATTTTTGTTCTGAGTGTTTGTATAGTCCGTGAAAATGCTCCAAGCTAAAAAACTAATGGTAAGCACCTTTGACTTATTGGAGCTACAGAATTACTGCTTAAATAAATTTTTATTAAAATTTTGTCACAACGGTCGGTTTTCTCATAGCCGGTCACATATGAATAGGTAACATTTCTACTCTTTCTCCTCTACTGACTCCATTATCCCATCTCAATGAAGCAGTACTGGCGCTGTTTCACATAAACCCTTGTCCATTAGATATACAGACATTACTTGATGCTGTGCACTACAGAGGTTTGAGATTAGAGAGATTTTTCAGGGAAATGAGATACTCATTTTCTCAGCGTAGTTGCCAACAGTCCCGGTTTGGTTGGAGCAGTCATGATATTAAGGCTCCTGTCATTAATCCCGCCCAACAGGGAAGATTTTAAATAATTGTCCTGATATTACAGTCCCGACAGTTGAGGCAGGGTCAACCTATAGCTATATAGCTACTCGCAGTTAATCCTTTCTCTGTCAATTTTATGACGACCAGCTACAACATGAATAGTGTATGAATATTGTATTTTTTATTTCTTTTCTGTAAAGACACTTCAGCAAGAATTGAATTTTTAAAGCATGTCAAGACAAAACTATTTAATATTACCTAAATCTAAAGTATTTTAGTCTGCAAAGAGAAAAGCTAAAACTTAACACCTACCGTTTCTCACAGTACTAGCTGAAGCTCAATTTCCAATGATCTCAGAGTTGCTACGGGGTTCAGACAGAGTGAAAAGCATACTCACCTCCTAGTTGCTGAATTCCAAAATTCAGAGCGGGCAGGCAGACGCTCAACGGTAAGTGTTCCAATACCCATACTTTAAAAAAACAATGATAAGAAACAGATACTGGTCCACTTGTGTGCCTCATTCATAAAATGTGTTTGGAACTTAATGTGAAGAACCATAGATGTGCAATGGAGTCAAACGACGGGGGGGGGGGGGGGGTAACTCCCAGCACTCATCAAAGGACCCAGAACTGTGCCTATCACTTAATGCTTACTCCATCCCTCTCCCCCCAACTTCATCCGGTGTAGTAGCTGCATAGACATTAACCCAGGGGTCTGCCTAACAGCATGATATAGCAATGTGCATGTATTAATATGACTTGTGTATATATATATATATTGCTGGGTGTGCTGCATGCTGTATGTCCAGGTGGATGGTGAAGGGTATAACTGTTGGGCTGAATCTGATGGAGTTCAGTGAAATCCTGGTGCAGTTGGGAGCATGGCAGGCAGTGGTCAGTATTGTATCATAATATTGTATATATGTGTATGTATGTATGTGTGTATATGTGTGTATGTACGTGTGTATGTATGTATATTTACGATGTGTGTATTTTTAGAATTTAGATGGTGGTGGTAGTAGTGTTTCTGTCTACAATGGTCAAGTGATTAGCAAGCCTACCTACCTTAACGAACCCATCATTTGTGAGCGACCTGTATCCAGCATTGCTTGCATGAAGACTACCAAATAGTGTGACATGACTCATTGGATTGTTCATTGTTTGTGATTTGTACATCCATATTTGTGCTGAAATTGTGTTTGTAATACAAACACATAAATATTTATTTATTTGTGCAAAAACTGTATCACACCTACTCCAACCCCCAGTAACTTTCTCTGCTGAAATATAAATGCTGGACCTAAAACGACTAAACAAAAATGTATGAGTATGCGCAGTCTATTGCGTGGGTGCTTAAAGCGCCGTGACGACATTCGTGTCATGTCGCGGTTTCGTACTTCCGTCCGTTTCAAATTGATTTGAAGTGCACCCTTTACGTCATTAAGTATGACGTAATGTACTACGTGGGATGGGTTATAAAAAACAGCAGCAGTGACAGTTTTAGTCAGAGAGAGATAGACAAAGAACGTCAATTTGAGTCTTCGAGATGAGTACTACCGGTAAGGATTAATGTGTAGTTAGCTAGCGAATAGTAATTGAAGTATTATTCTAGCCAGATTATCGTTGACAAGTATAGAAAATACAATTATTACTATTAGCTATTCAGAAGATCGCTCATAGCTGACTTGTTAATGGCACTCGTTAATGTCTTATGCTCTAAATCTCGTTACTGCAGAGAAAGTGACTCTAATGGATGATCAAACTGAAGCTGTTACCACCACTCAACCCTCCCACCCACCAGCTTATTCTCCCGGCAACCCTCCAGTAAGCACACACATACATGTACACAAACATAGCTCCAGCGAAACACCACATATCCATGCATGATACGCGTGTATATTTCTCACTTATCTTATTAGCTTGTTTCCTACTTCTCACCATGCATGTTATTTTTCTCATTAATATTAGTTACAATGATTGACTTACTTATTCAAGTATGGACTATATGTGCAACTCGTGTGTTGTATCAATGTATTAAACATTCATAGTCAACTTGATATTTGTGCACCTGTTGCCCGTCATAATCCTGAGCATGCCACAATCCAAATAAGGAATTTATTAATTCAGAGGTCATTTGGATTTGACATCTTATATGCCAGATCGATGCATTTTGTTGGCAGCGAGTGAATGTCATCATCTCAAAATAGCAAATGGGAACTATGCCACTACACCCTGTGTGTATGGCTTCCTACACATGCATGTACTTCCACTTGGCTTGTATTGTACTTAATAGACACTGTAAATCATTTATTGAGGAATCTACTAGTAACCATATAAATATATTATTCAATAGGCAATATACCAATATATCTTTTAATGAGCAATACCTTTTTTTATTAGGAATGTATCAGTACACAGTTGGTATTGGCGTTTAGCTTGTAATACGCCCTCCCATTGAACTCCATTAAGGTTTTGCGTCCATACTATCACTTCTGCATATGGAACAGAAATGACTCTTAGTAGCTCAAATAATTGTGTTCTATTCTTATATCAACACTCTGTCTTGTTTTTGTTGGTAGGTTATGGTAAAGGGAACCTTGAATCAGTCAGGACAACCAGTTGACCCAGACATGAACATGGTGTACTTGTCTATCTTCACCATGCTCTTCTGCTGCTGGCCTTGTGGACTCGTGGGACTGATCTATGGCATCCAAGTTAGTCAGATTCTTCAATTCTAATAGCTACTTCCATGGGCATACTGTTGTTAAGTGTAACGTTTAATCTTTCCTAATGTGAAATGTTCTCATGGTACATTACCTATCATGTTCGGTTTGTAGTGGATTTTGAGAGAGATAAATTTTATAGTTCATGTCGTGTAAATGAACTTGACCCTATTAGCTATGTAGTTGGTTGTGAATAATAGCTGGTGATATTGACAGAGTGTCTCTAATTAAATCAGCTAACTTTGCTCAAAAAATATATATATTTTATTATTGCCATCAACTAGGCCTGCTGTCTGGGTTCATCAATCAAGAATGTGTTTTTCATTGGCACCTTCACTGGAGTTGCCAACACTATCATATATTGAACACACTAAGTGATTTTTACAAGAGAAATATATGACTAATAAATATGAGTAAATTATAGGGTGAGTTGAACTTCCATTCTCACCATATTATTCCCTTTGCTCCCAATCCATGGATTTAACCTAGACTGGCATATAATGTGCTAAAAACTGTTTCACATCTCAACAAGTAAAGAGTTGTGATCTAGCTGTAAGCTATGTCTGTCAGAGCTTTCAAGGATGGACTTGCATTTTAGAAATATCATAGAAGGTTTGAATGCTCATGCTTATTTTACTGTTATTGTACTGTTATAAGTATTGTACCTACTGATGTTATCATGCTACTCAGTAATGATGTGTGTGTGTGTGTGTGCGTGCATGTATCTTGTCACAGGGAATGCAACAGCATTACAGAGGACAGTATGACAATGCAGAGAGGACTAACAATTCAGCCCGGGTCTGGACCATCTGCGGTATTGTTTCTGGAGTCATCTATGTTGTTTCCATCGTTTTTATCATCATAGTTGCCAGTGTGGTGAGGGGTGTTCTAACAGCTCTGTATGTCGCCAACAATCCGACTACGGCTCCTTACACTTCTTGAACTTTGAAGCTCCATCAAATGTCTCTGCATTTTTTACTATATATTTGTACAAGTCATTTGTATAAGGACTGTTTTCTGTGGAAATTTTTCCTTTCTCGTTGTTCATGTAAAGGATGTAGTAAATGAAAATGTTAACTTCTTGATAAGAACTTTACTGAGTGTGGGGAGTCACATAAAGGTCACACTTCCTGGCATTGGGGTTTTCTTGAATATTTCGCAAGTTGCTTGGGTTGTGGGTGCACTGGTGGTGCAGTTGGACTTATTTTATTAATAAACATAACAGCCGAGTGTTTCATATACATAGGCGGCTGAGGCTCTTCAATTTCGGATCAGGTCCATGTTCAAATTTTCCTGCCTAGTATACTATTAAACTACAAAGTTTTTGACCTATATTATGGGGTTATCCCTGTTGCCACTAGTACAATAAATCATATTTTTCTTAGGCCTTCCAGCCTCCTATTACAAGGTCAAACCCTTCCTGTCCCCAGAGCAGTCCCATGCCAGAAGCAATTTGCAACCTCGATCAATTACAAAAACAACAACATCAACAACAAAAAAATATGTGCTAACAGACACTTTCAATTCGCATAGCGGTTCAAGGTGCAGACCGGACCCTCTGTAATTACTACATGCAAATTCATTTTGTTGGCATCAATTTTGAGCCAAAGGCCTATAGCTATACTTATGGAGCTGCTGAGAATTATGAGTGTGCATTTTATGATAAAATACAGGCAATTCAGTCCATCGGACAACCGCATGCATACATATTCTTTCATTAAATTAATGTCCAAATCATTTATAATCAATCAGTAATTGCTTTAATAAATTTCATAAGCTTAGACCTTCCCTGTCATAGTTCCTGGTGAGAGTCACTTGTTTGGTACAAAGGTCATTCATATTGGTTGACATGGTCAGCACTTTCTTCTCTGTGTCAGCATCAGTGGAATTATAGCTATATACCATCTTGGGTCCTTTTGTCCTGCACTGAATCAGAATATGAGAATTCCATTTTCACAACGTCCATCTTTAAAAGCATCATCTCAGCTGATGCTTCGCATGAATGTGTTTGATGATGACATCCGACATCACAATCATGGTGATGCCATATGGTAACCTGCATCATAGGACGTGACAGATATTCAAGTATTCCCCATACCATGAGACCAGCTCCGGTTCTTTGCGGGTAAAGGGTCAAAAATTTGTGTATTGAGTAACAAACCTAGATAGCTAGACTAAAAGTAGAAGTCAAATTTTTTCATTTTTTCTGCCAATAAAGATTAACTGATATAAATGAACAGATCAACGTTTGTTTCAAAATTATGCTATCAACGCTTCGCGATAGCTTGGGGGATAACTGTTCTACAGCTATAATTTCATATTGGAAGGTTGTGTCCACAACTTTCTAACGTGGGAAATTGCTCAAGAGTCTGTGTTTGATTATTTCTAAATTCTTAGTAAGTTGTATATAGGATGATGTAAAAGTATTTCTAAGCAAAACTCGTGAATGTTCATCAACATGGAATGGTGAACTTTTATCAGGACTAAGTTTTTCTCTTCTTAACCCAAGAAGCCAAAGAAAAAAAGATTGACCAAGCAAATGGCAGCTGTAATACTGACTGAGTTCTGTACCTGTAGTGGAAAATGGTATTGTGACCAGTATTCCTTTGCAAATTGAATTGAATTCATGAGCCAGTTAATACCATAAAATTTAAAGCTTAATGGTAATACATTTATACAGTGTTATATTATCTGCATGCTAAGTGACCCCCCCCCCCCCCCCCCCCCCCCCCCCCCCCCCCCCCCCACTTCCATCACCCCAGACTCATTAATTAATTACTCTCATTGTTATAGCTATTGTACCTAGGTTTCACTAGTCACAAATTTTTAAATTAAAAACAAATGTTTCAACGTTGCTCTGAGCGAATGGATCGCACGCGCCAAAATGAGATGGCGTTCCCTACTTCGTCTGCTGGAGTCTGGGAATCACCCGACGCCATTAGCTTATTACTGATTTCTTTCTGATATTTTGCTGATCAGTTTATTATTAATGAACGAATAATCGTAGCCAAATCGTGAAAAGTTAACGTAGAACTGTACTACTTTCGACAGTCTTCATTGAAAAAGATGGACTATACTTATAGTGATTACTGGAACGTGCCTTACCAAATTCCACCTGATCAATATTCTAGCCAACCCAAAGGGGAAATGGTCAGGAAGGATAGAGAGAAGTCGAGCAACACCTGCTTCATCAGCCAGCCACAGACAGGAGGACAACTCCTGAACAAAGCGGCTCTGGATTGCTCAAAAACATCCTGCAACACTTCTTCCCCTGTCTTTAAGAATGAAGTTTCAAGATCTCCTCCTACTCAGTACACAAGGAAGTGTTCCACCCCTCCCCTTGCTCAATATAGGATGAATGATGGAAGGGATGTTGTCCATGAGTCATCATTGGAAGAGAACAATAACTATTTATTTTTAAATGGCAACCAATTGGCAAAACCACTTCTAGAAGAGTCTAGAAGAGATGTGAAGGATGCTTCTGTCAATAGTGAGCCCACCTTCTGCAAGCCATTTTCTTCAGTTTCTATTCCTAAGCCTGCTCTTGAATCCAGTCTGATGACAAATTTCTGGATTCCTCCTCCAGTGAAATCGGCTGAGCAGGAAGGAGGCTGCGATAAGGCAAAAATTTACTTAGGGATGGTATGGGAACAGAATGCTAATGATGGAATATCTAATCATCTGTTCTCAACAAGATTGCAGGACGTAAAGTCTCAAGGAAACATGAAGGATTCCTTTGTTGACGACTGGACCAAGACTGGCTGGAATTCCCAATCAGTGACTGGGGATACATCTTCCAAAACACCTTTTGCCTTGTTCTGTGAGCATTCAGCAACTCATGACAAATTGGAAGTGATGGATGAGTTTGGGGAGACGCTGAGCACTAACAATGCAGGAGAGTTGGATGTGCCTTCCATGACATCACCAGGCAAAGCAACTCAGGAAAACCTGGAGAGTGTTGGTTGGGATTATCTGTTTACTGCAGACACTCACCACTCTGCAGACTATGGAGATACGTCCTCTGGACATCCTCCACCAAGTTCTTACACCAATTTCAATGCCAATGAAATACAGTACAAAGGTCATCTGGAGAGTGGTCTGCTCCAGGAGACGACAGAGGATAAGTATACCCAAAAGATACTGCATAATGATCTGGTCTGGAAAACACCACGGGCAGGAACATTTCATACTAAATTTGAGAACGACCGCTGTCATGGAGGCTGGTTCGCATCCAATGTAGCTTCTCTTTCAAGTGACATGACATCTAGACTTCCACCTCCTCATTGGATGCCTTCTGAGCAGACACCTCCCCAAGCTCTTTCTACAAGTTTCTTCACTAACCATACTGAAGAAACATGGCACGAGGACTTAGATGTGAGTGAGCTTGTGGATGATGTGATAAAAGATGTGAATACTAACAACATGGAGCTCAACCATCAGCCCTTCACAGCATCAACTGACCAACTACAGGATAGATATGGTGAAGCAGAATGGGCCACAAGTTTGCCTCTCAATACTTCTACTCACTCAATGTTTCAATACCAGGACTTCACATCTGCGAATGAGGCCAATTATCAAACAGAGGACACACGCAATGTAGAGCAAGTCTCAAGATATGACGTGGAGCTTGACATGTGCTCACAGATTTGCTGGAATAGACAGACGGAAGTTCAAACCACGTTTGAAGATTTACAACACCCGGTTGAAAAGGACGTATTCAACATGGCTCCATACAGCTACAACAACAGGGAGGAAGAATCGCTAGGGGATGAGGATGAAGTAGCAAATGGTGAAGATGATTTTGACCAGTATGCTAAAAATATTACTGAGGATGAAAAATTGTTTGATGATTATGGAAGAAACGTGGACGAAGCAACAAACGAGGACAAGAAAACTGACGATGACAAAGAAATGGACAAAGACGAGGAAACTAACGAGGACAAGACAGAGGAAACAAACCAGGACAAGTGTACTAATGATGAAGATGGAAGAACAGATGAGTACTACAATGTAGTAGGGGAAGAAACTGGAGAAGAGGACACTGATGAGGAAATTGATGTGGAAGTTACTGAAGATGAAGAATTCGATGATGATGATGATGATGATGAGGAGGAGGAGGAGGAGGATTTTAATACTGGATTTGAAGGGGATGAAGAATTTGACATTGAAATAGATACAAGCTCAGAACTCTCAGTGGGTGAGGTAGATATGGATACCGATGCATGCTCATCTCACGGAGGCTGCTGTTTCTCTGATCAAGCTATCACACGCTCCAACGGAAGCAAGGACATTGGAGTCTTGGCATATTTGACCAGCAAAGACTCAAGCCAACCAGCTAATGAAGAGATGAAGGATTATTCTGATGAGCAATTTCCTAATACCATTGCCACTGATGCAGATGAAGCTCTTTGCACTATCATAGAGGAGGACGAGTGCTCTGCACAAATTAACTGCAAAGAAGGCATCACGAGTTCTACCATTTCTTTAGACAATCAGAATAGGCATGACCCCAGTAGGACCAGTTTAGATGTGCCTGAGGGAGACTTGGAATGTACTGCTATGTATTCAGAGGACATTACAGATGCTGACTTTGATGAGATCAATTCTGGTGTGACACATACACAGGAAATTCCCAAGGTTGGTTACTGTACAGTATATTTTATTCTTGCTCTCTTCATGTAATTTTTTTAATTTAGATACAAAGAAAGCAGAAATGGTTTGCAAGGTTTAGGAACACCAAACGAAGACTTGCAGCACCTTTCAGATATCTAATGTGCTGTGTAGTAACATTAAACCAAGAATAAACTTATTTATTTTGATTTCTACAAATGTTATGACATGATCACATTGAAGTTAGCAACACAACAATTTTTACAAAGTAATAATGAATAGCTATATCTGTTATTTCTCTTAACTTGAAAAATCTTTGTGCAGTGTGACCTCAAATGATTCTCCCTGGAGGTAGCGTATCAAACATATCTGTGGACCTATGGAGCCAGCAGTCCCTAGAGCGAAGAAGATAGAAGGATAAAGGAGGAAAAGGCGCTCAGCGTTGAAACACTTAACAATTCTTTTGTGTTTGTTAATGTGCTGAAAGTTGTGATTACTAATGAATTGGTTTTGAGAGCTTTGCTTCTATAGATGTGTTAAATGCGGTGATTACTGTTCAATATGTCTGTATGTTTGTTTCAGGCTTAGCATATATATATATCACTTGGAGGTTGACTATAAAAAATTACTCGCTTCTTGTTCAGACAAGAATGAGGCAGGTGATAGCCCAGTGGTGATTGCCGATGTGCAAGAGAAAGTAGTCTTCCAGTTGTTAGTGACAACAGGACAAGACTAGTAAAGTTAAGGAAGCAAATGCTATTAGGCAGAGTAAAGAGGAAATTATGCCTACACCTCACAATTTCTTTGTCAGCCTTCTTTTACTCATTATATATATTCTCTCTCTTTCTCAGGCTTTTTTTTAACAATACATAATTAAAAATATTTGGTCTCCACCAGGAATACAAGTGGTCCTGGGTTCGATTCGCAGTGGCGACCAAATATTTTTAATTCTGTATTGTTTAAAAAAAGCCTGTGAAAGAGAGAGAATACTCCTACATCTTTTGATATCGAGTGTAGTTAGGATGTGGATCAAAGTTTGAAGGTTATTTATAATGATATGTGTGAAGGAAGTGGAGAAGGGAAACAGGGAAGAGGTATCAGTTGGTATCTTAGCAGATGAGTTGGATTCTTATGATGAGGTGGAAGAAGGGGCATGATCGGATTGTGAGGAGAGGAGTATGATTGATAATTACAATGATGGTTTGGATGATACTTGTATTAATAAAGATTTATTTGATGAGATTTTATCTGAGAGGGTCACCAGAAGTGAAATCTAGTAAAGAAATAGATGAATTGAGAGAAAGTGTCTTGGAGGACCCCAGTCTCAGTAGTTCCCTTTGAGGCAGCACCTTTATATATATATATATATATATATATATATATATATCACTGTCATTATGTGTTGGTTCTGTATTCAGTTCTGCTTTGTGTATGACTTTGTATGAACATTTTAAATAAAATCGAAGAGGTTATATGCAGAGTGGCTACCTGTGAATCCTGGTGGCAGTGAGACAACTTCCAAGAGGACGGGAGTAGACTAAGCACTAATGCCATTTGTTCTCCGTGCCCACAGGACCCAATCTAACTTACCACCTTTAGCTGCAGACCCAAAACTAATCAGAATAGGCATGACCCCAGTAGGACCAGTTTAGATGCGCATGAGGGAGGCTTGGAATGTGCTGCTATGTATTCAGGGAACATTACAGATGCTGACTTTGATGAGATCAACTCATTGACAAGTTGAGCATAAGTTACTTATAGTTATAAAATTACAGCATAACAATTTACCTCTTACAAAATTCTCTTTCATTATCTTTTATCTTTACATTACAGACATGACTAGTAAAAAAAAACATGTTCAACAAAAATTTTACCACTGTTACAGTTATTGTCCCAAAGTGGTGTGCTTTCTCTAGGTCACTTAGAAAAGAAATAAGACACTGTCATGAACTACTTGCTCCCTTTTGATGTTACTTGAAGTGGCCCAATCAAATCTACTCTAAACACAGAAATTGGATGCTCTGCCGTAAATATATCTAACTTTCTGAATAAATATATAGCTATTATCACTTAAATTATGAATGTGCAAGTATATAATCTATATAATTAAGTAACTAAAGCACAAAAGTTAATATACTTAAATACATTATTGCTACCAGCACTTTTGGCATTCTAATTATGACATAAAATAGACTTTGCAATATCATCTGAGAAATGGAGTCAAACTGTGGCTGATAGAGTTGAAGTAAATTTGTATGTATTAACATAGAAGGCAGATGAAGCTTACTCCTTGATTTTATACAAGTAATTGCTCTAAAGTGATCCATGCTAAGAACTACATTTCAGCGCTCTCAACAAGCGACAAAATTTCCTGGAAGCTACCATTTTTACTGATAAATTTGGTCCCCACAGACATAGTCGGAGCGGACGGATCGCACGCGCCCAAAAGCGATGGCGTTCTCTTGCTGGAGTCTGGGAATTATCTGACGCCGTTAGGTTATTGCAGATTTCTTTCTGATACTTTGGTGGACAGTTTGTTATTACTGAGCGAATAATCGTAACCAAATCGTGAAAAATTAACGTTGAATTGTGCTTTCGACGAAATGTCGTTGAAAAGAATGGACTATACTTATAGTGATTACTGGAATGTGCCTTACCAAATTCCACCTGATCAATATTCTAGCCAACCCCAAGGGGAAATGGTCAGGGAGGATAAAGAGAAGTCAAGCAACACCTGCTTCATCAGCCAGCCACAGACAGGAGGACAACTCCTGAACAAAGCGGCTCTGGATTGCTCAAAAACATACTGCAACACTGCTTTCTCTGTCTTTAAGGATGAAGTTTCAAGATCTCCTCCTACTCAGTACACAAGGAAGTGTTCCACCCCTCCCCTTGCTCAATACAGGACGAACAATGAAAGGGATGTTGTCCATGAGTCATCATTGGAAGAGAACAATAGCTATTTATTTTTACATGGAAACCAATTGGCAACACCACTTCCAGAAGAGTCTAGAAGAGATGTGAAGGATGCTTCTGTCAACAGTGAGCCCACCTTCTGCGCGCCATTTCCTTCAGTCTCTCCTCCTAAGCCTGCTCTTGCATCCACCCTGATGACAAATTTCTGGATTCCTCCTCCAGTGAAATCAGTCGAGCAGGAAGGAGGCTGTGATAAGGGAGAGATGAACTTAGGGATGGTATGGGAACAGAATGCTAATGATGGAATATCCAATCATCTGTTCTCAACAAGATATCTGGATGTAAAGTCTCAAGGAAACGTGAAGGATTCCTTTGTTGAAGACTGGACAACGACTAGCTGGAATTCCCCATCAGTGACTGGGGATACATCTTCCAAAACACCTTTTGCCTTGTTCTCTGAGCATTCAGCAACTCGTGACAAATCGGAAGTGATGGATGAGTTTGGGGAGACACTGAGCACTAACAATGCAGGAGAGCTGGATGTGCCTTCCATGACATCACCAGGCAAGGCAACTCGGGAAGACCTGGAGAGTGTTGGTTGGGATTATCTGTTTACTGCAGACACTCAACACTCTGCAGACTATGGAGATATGTCTTCTGGACATCCTCCACCAAGTTCTTACACCAACTTCAATGCCAATGAAGTCCAGTACAAAGGTAATCTTGACTGTGGTCTAGTTCAGGAGATGATGGAGGAACAGTGTACCCAAAAGACACTGCATAACGATCTGGTCTGGCAAACAACACAGGCAGGAACTTCTCATACTAACTTTGAGAATGGTTGTCATGGAGGCTGGTTCACATCCAATGTAACTTCTTTTCCAAGTGACGTGACATTTAGACTTCCACCTCCTCATTGGATGCCTTCTGAGCAGACACCTCCCCAAGCTCTTTCTGCAAGTTTCTTCACAAACCATACTGAAGAAACACGGCACGAGGACTTAGATGTGAGTGAGCTTGTGGATGAGGTTATAAAAGATGTGAATACTGACAACAGGGAGCTCAACCATCAGCCCTTCACAGCATCAACTGACCAACTACAGGATAGATATGGTGAAGCAGAATGGGCCACAAGTTTGCCTCTCGATACTTCTACTCACTCGATGTTCAAATACCAGGACTTCACACCGGCGAATGAGGCCAATTACCAAACAGAGGACACACACAATGTGGAACAAATCTCAAGATATGACGTGGAGCTTGACATGTGCTCACAGCATTGCTGGAATAGGCAGACGGAAGTTCAAATGACATTTGAAGATTTGCAACACCCGGTTGAAATGGAAGTATTCAACAGGGCTCCCTACAGCTATAACAACAGGGAGGAAGAATCGCTAGGGGATAAGGATGAAGTAGCAAATGGTGAAGATGATTGTGGCCAGTATGCTAGAAATATGGATGAGAGGATGAAGGATGAAAAATTGTTTGATGATTATGAAAGGAACGTGGACAAGGCAACAAACGAGGACAAGAAAACTGACGACGACAAAGAAATGAACAGGGACAAGGATACTAACGAGGACAAGACAGAGGAAACAAACCAGGACAAGTGTACTGATGATGAAGATGGAAGAACAAATGAGTACTACAATGTAGTAGGGGAAGAAACTGGAGAAGAGGACACTGATGAGGATGTGGAAGTTACTGAAGATGAAGAATTCGATGATGATGATGATGAGGAGGAGGAGGAGGAGGATTTCAATACTGGATTTGAAGGGGATGAAGAATTTGACATTGACATAGATACAAGCTCAGAACTGTCAGTAGGTGAGGTAGATGTGGATATTGATGCGATCTCATCTCACAGAGGCTGCTGTTTCTCTGATCAAGCTATCACACGCTCCCACGGATGCAAGGACATTAGAGTCTTGGCATATTTGACCAGCAAAGACTCAAGCCAACCAGCTAATGAAGAGATGAAGGACTATTCTGTTGAGCAGTTTCCTAATACCATTGCCACTGATGCAGATGAAGCTCTCTGCACTATCATAGAGGAGGACGAGTGCTCTGTACAAATCAACAGCAAAGAAAGAATCACGAGTTCTATGATTTCTTTTGACGATCAAAATAGGGATGACTCCAGTAGGACCACGTCTGAGGGAGACTTGGAATGTACTGCTATGTATTCAGGGGACATTACAGATGCTGACTTTGATGAGATCAATTCTGGTGTGACACATACACAAGAAATTCCCAAGGTTGGTTACTGTACAGTATGTTTTATTCTTGCTCTCTTCATGTATTTTTTTAATATTTAGATACAAAGAAAGCAAAAATGGTTGGCAAGGCTTAGGAATGCCAAACGAAGACTTTCAGCACCTTTCAGATGTCTAATGTGCTGTGTAGTAACATCAAACCAAGAATAAACTTATTTATTTTGGATTCTATGTTTTTTTAGTAAGCTTTGTGACATGATCATTATTGAAGTAATCACAATAATATCAATTCTTACTAGCTTGAAATAATAATGTATTGCTTCTTTTGATTGCTATATATTTAAATTCAATGAATAGTGTTTCAAACTGATAATCAGGTGAATAGCACTCCATGGCAGCATCGTGACCAGCCCTGCCCCTTTACGCATACAAAGTTGCAAGCACTTTAGCGTGCCACTTCGAGGTCGGTAAAGGGACTCGCCTGTGCCGGACTGGTAAGACGAATTAATGCATGATGCTGTTACAAAAGATATTAAAAATGTTGAAATGCATTGTTCTATTAGACTGGAGCATTTGATACTGCCATTGTAATAGTTATTGGTGCTTCTTCGATCTCTGAGGCTTATAGTATTATTTTGTTTCTTTGAAAGCAAAACTCCAATGTCAAATCAAACTAAAGATGTCACCGCCATTCAACTTAACTCATCTCTCAGCCACACTGCATTGCAAGTGAGTATACCCATATTATGTGCTCAGCATTTTTCTGATCTATAAACTCCATTCGCTAGCTCATTTCATTGTTCATGTATTTTGCTACTTTGCTCAGGACAACGATTGGGACTAGTGTTGTTGTTTTTTTTGTTTTTTTTATACCAACATCATTAGCATAATGCATAGTTAAGTGACGGTAGGTCAAACCAACACCTACTTTTAAATTATTAAATATTGCCACAAGTATGGCTGTAATAGCAGCTCTTTCTCTATAGATTGAGTTGTCCTTACATAACATGCAGAAATTCAGTCCAAATTAACTTTTCTTTAGCAACAATCACATGTGGATCAAGCAAAATGAAACACTCCTGACTATACATCTTGTCTGACATTTGGTATAGTTTGGTACTTGCAGACACCTGAAGCATTTTATTAATTCACCAAATATTTCTAGAATTTATTGCAGATCAAATAAAAATGGAATAATTTAATATCATAACAAATATCTCAAACTAGCTTGTTTTGTCATGATGGTACATTTTTACTTGATGTATTCCTAATGTTTACATTTTGACTCTATGATCTCCCTTACTTAGCCTAGAGTTTTGGCTATGTGAGTCAGGAATAACATTTTTACCACCAACTTGTGATGCTACTTACATGCTGTTAACTAACACCAATAAGCATTCCCTTTGTCCAAAAGTTTGAGAACCATAAACATCAAATCGAGAGTGCTCATGATACGTTTACAGATGACTATTGGGAAAATCACTGTATAATAAAAAAAAATTACTGCTGGTGCCTCAATGAGTGATTCAATTGGCATACGTACACGTATGCTATGCCAAATCTGCCGATATGTTGGCAGATTGTGTAGTCTATACATCTAATGTTCATTTTATGACTAAAAAGGGACTTTCCTTGCAAGGATCAAGGGTAGGTGTGGTGTGGTATACCATGCATTTAAGAAGCTTCTTTATAAAAGCCAATGGGGAGGCGGCCTGGTGTTAATGGTTTGTGTAACAGTATATCGTTAATCTTGCTTTTTAAGTCACTTATTTTGTATTAAAGGAAACTTTGCAGCCGTTGAAGCAACCAGTTGACCCAGACATGAACATGGTGTACTTGTCTATCTTTACCATACTCTTCTGCTGCTGGCCTTGTGGACTTGTAGGACTTCTCTATGGCCTGCAGGTTAACCATTCTGTCTGCCTGCCTGCCTACCTGCCTGTCTGTCTGTCTGTCTGTCTGTCTGTCTGTCTGTCTGTCTGACAGGCAGACAGACAGACAGGAAGACGGACAGGCAGACTGTCTGCCTGTCTGTCTGCCTGTCTGACTGTCTGTCTGTCTGTTATCTAGTCTGTATGTCTATTTGCCAGTCTGCCTCTTTTCATATTAAATGTCTAACTCAGGTGATTTTAATATTGTCATCTTCAGGAGGGCCTCTGTCGTCTATAGGGCCTATAGTGAGGTGTATAAACTTAGACTACTGCTGTGTTCAGTGTTAGTTCAGCTGAGAATGACTGAATATTTACAATATTCATAGCCCATTCCTATTTTAGATATTTCAACTATCACATTTTATTTATCACTTTCCTAAATGTAACTAGAAATGTCAAATAGCTACTGAAGTTTAAAGTCAATATTGAGCTTTAAATCTTGTCTTGGCTGACTGACTGACAATGGAAAATGTAAATAAATAATTACTTATGTTTCTTTAATAGTGAAGAGTACCTATCTAAATCTTGCTGACGATTCAACTAGAATGTTAGATGTTTTTTTGTTTTTACAAGGTATGCAGCAGTATTACAGAGGTGAGTTTGACAGTGCCAAGATGACCAACAAGATAGCTCAAGTCTGGGCCACATGTGGCTTTGTTACAGGAGTTGTCTGTATAATTTCTGTCATGTTTGTTGGCATTGTTGCCATTACTGTCAGGACTATGTATCATTGTATCTCTGTCTTGGAACTGCCTACTGTGTAGCCTCAGACTAGCTCTTATACATTGTAAAGACACAGACAACAAATACTCTTTGCACCATCTGTATACCCAATTGGTATCAAGTTGTTTACTGGCTTTTATTATTATTATTTTTTGTTAATATTAATAATTGAGTTAAAATTACTATCTTTAGCTAATCACTTTCTTTAGCTAATCACTTGTCACAAGAATCAGACCTAGTGGCCACGGAGTAAGCAACACATGTTTTTATACATAGCAATAGTGATTTTATGGAATGAGGTTTGAATTGATTATGTAATTACCATAAACTATTAATAAACTTACACTTAATTACATGCACATAATAAGATAAAAATTTAAAATGTATAATCTAGCCAAGCTCATGAAGTTATGAAAAAAATTACACTGAAGAGAACTATTTAGCGATGGCATTTGAGCTAGCTAGCATGTTCTGTACATGTAATATTTTTCAGTCACCTTTTACCTTACCATAGTACACATTGGTATATTGAGGTCAACATATTTTTAATGGATTCAAATAATAGAATATGTAGCACCGTAGTACCAGTACGTGCAACTTCAGGGTAACTGTTCAAAATTATTTTATATATCCGATTGTCAATAAATATGAAGTATGTCAGCATTTCAACAAGGCTTTGATACAATTTTTATACACAGGTTAAACCATTACAGTCACTGGGACAGTATGAAGTAAAGAGGACAGAATATGAGATACTGGCATGATGTACAATGAAACACACCAAGTGGACAAAAGGAAACAATGGGAAAACAAAAAAAACAACAAAAAACAAAAAAAAAAACAAAGAAAAGAGAGAGAATGATACACTTAAAAAATTGTTGCTCAGTCCACTTTTGGGGATGGATTTGTGCCATGAACTTGTTTGAGTTCTTCCAGTATAACCTACAACAAAAGAGAAATCATAAATAATAAAAGTATGCATTTGAACCTCGTTTGTCCTGTATTTCAAAATATGTGAGTGGGTCTAGGAAAAGGGACCTTATGGAGCAAACAAAAAAAATTGAGTTTTTTATGCTAATAAAAAGCTACAATTTATCTCAACTTAGTGCTAAAATACTGGAGGGTAAAACCTTCGACGTGCAGAGAAACTGGCAGTTGAACTGGGCTGTATTCAGCAAAGCAATTGAACTAGAAATCGAGAAAACATAAATTGAATTTCCACTTCCGGTATAATTAACGTTTCCGTATACTTAACGGCGTACTCCACATACGCAATTAAATCGTACAGCCGCTTTTTAAAGGTGACTAACGAAGTTTGCGTAGAGTTCTTTTTAGCTTTCAAAGCGTCTTACCCTGTCTTGTCGGAATTCTTGGCTACTCTATTCGCTGTAGCGGTAAACTTTCAGCCAGAGGTAAACTGTAGAGCGCATGCAATAGTCTCAAAGCTATGCCGTTTTTTTTTTTAGCTGCTTCTTTGAAACTCCGCCCATCCCCCGTTTATTGTACTTCGAGAATGAGAGAGAATAAAAAGTAGCTTGTCTTTCCACGGCACGCTTGGGGTCTTTTAAGTTGTTTTGACATTTGAAATTTGGCATAGAGAAAGGGTCACTAAAACTAATTCTGCAAAAAACAAAAATAGGAGAAAGAAAGAATTTTCCCGATGACTTACTTCTGGAGCCTATATCTCAATTTCAATTTTTGCGCCGTAAGGTCCCTTTTCCCAGACCCGCTCACATATACTTTTTTAAAACAGCCAAAATAAAAATGGCTACGGAAAGGTGTAAATACAATTTCAGTCCTGAGGTCTCTAATGAGAGGTTTCACTGAATATACGGCCATTGTGAACACAAGTATTACACGAGCCATTGAAGTCTAACCTCAATATGGTCTGTCATCCTAATGTGGGCACTGTTCTGGTAGGAATGGCCTGAGAGTAGAGCATCACTGTGGTACATGAAAACCAAAGACATGCCTCGTCTGCCTTCTGATAGATCCTTCATAAAGACTTCCATTTCCTCCACAGGAACATCATAAGCCAGCAGAACCGCACGTACCAAATCAATGCTATTGCATACACACAGTAATAGGTACGTGTTCAAAACTAATTATCGTTCAGGAAACACTTTAGCCAAACAAGTAACAGCTACATATATTTAGTTCATTCCCCTGCACTTAATGTTCCAGCTTCTCGTTAGGTTTTATTAGTGGAAGTATAGCATTTGAAATTAATTTAGCAGCAGAGTTTTCAATTATATATGGTAAAAGGTCTTCACTGTCATGTGGTAACAATTCTAAGTTTTGTCACCTAGATAGTGTACATGCCTCAAATTAAGTTTCAACACCTTGTTTGGTTATTAATTAGTACCACTCTGATGTCATTACCAGGTATGTACAAGAGAAAATATACAAAAATGATACAAGTGAGTCCCCAAGCTACATACATACAGACCAGACACTAAGCATCATGTAGGGACACTAGTCCGTGCACGTATGTACAGTATTGTAGTTGTTTATGTCTATCAAGCTATATTTTTAGCACCAGCAATTGCAGTTTCAACCCTCTAGTCCTTGTACAGATACATATGTACTACTTATTGATGCTATTCTTGCGGAATTTGCGTGCGTACTTCACCTAATCACTAAAAAGTTAGCAAATTTTAATCACAATGTGAAGTCTTCCTTTAAAGAGCATGTTCTCTGATAGTTCGTTCTTTCTTTTAATTGGGGTGTGGCATGCAGATACTAATTGGGGTCAGGAATTACTTATTTTAACTGTGTTTTCATAAAATAAAATAAATAAATAAAAAATAAAATAGTGGTTAGCTTGCCAACCCCCAAAAGTACACAGTTCTTACTTCATACAATAGCTAAACAACACAATAAGGGTTGCTTAGTTAAGCCGTGCACTTCTTGCTTATCTATTCTCACAAAATATTCTGCCATTCTATGCCATTGGTTAAACTGCAGATACTTATCCTGAAATTGCACAAGGTAACTGGCAAATGGCTAACTGCAGGCAAATGTAACCATGTCTAAAAGATCTTACATCATCTGCTTATTAGAACGAATCAAAGTACACTAATAGGGGACAATTCTTTACAAGTGCACATAATTCAAAGTGTTAACACCTTTGGGAGTATTTTTGATAACATAATTAGGTTAGGAGCAACCCATACTGTGACACCTTACCCAAATAAACTTGGCCTGTGTGTGGACTTTAGTTTACAACACTCTCTCACCTCATGGGTTTCAATAATGTCAGCACAGACAGCATAAATAGTGGTAAGTTGGGCTGGTGTGACAGCTATCTAAAGATTAAGAAATGTAGCCAGAGTCAAAGGTTCACACTACCAGTGCTTTATTCAATAAGGTCGACTCTTCACACTTGAGACTCATGTAAGTGAACAAGGCACCAGCAGCAGTGCTAGCAAATGGCATGAATATACTATCAATAGGAGGAGTATCATTCATCATTCCATCCTCCAACAATGCCAGTAGCATACTAAAAGGTAGCAACATACCAGATGTCTAGATTGGCTGCCTCATCTCTTGTACTAGTCCACAGAGCGATACGATCGCCCTTCTTGCGCCTGGACGTCACAGCTCCGTTGATTAGATGGCCTTTTTCAACTCCGCCACCTACAAGCAACAGCAGCTGCACACACACACACACACAAACATGACACATGTTCCATCTATAAAATGAAAACTGAAAAATATTTTCTTTTTAAAGAAAACAAAAACCCTTAAATAAACATTTAATATATACACACCATGACAGGCAAAAAAAAAAAAAAAAAAATTAGGACGTTGAGTTTGTATAGTGTTCATAGCCTTGGATACTGCTATCATTGACCTACTGCAGCTACATGTCTCACATGCATACACCTGATACCATACCATTCTGAACGCAAACACCTTATCTAAAGACCAGTACACTACTATCTGCTATGTCCTGACCACCAATGTTACACTAGTGTCAATATACCCCCCCCCCCCCCCCCCCCCCCCCCCCCCCCCCCCACCACACACACACACACAGAGGAGGGAGTTGAGGCAAGGCTCAGAACTTGTCTGTCTCTTAGACTAAGTATATGGTCTAAATGTGTCATGGCTAAAGTGTGTCGTGGTGACCACTCCCCATAGCAGTAGCCAGGCAAACATGCACCAGCGACCTGCCATCCCAACCTTCATTATACCTATTCATGTTATACTAGTCTAGGCTGTGATTATGTAACATTGATAGGAACTAACCAGCACTCCCACCCAGCACTAACGGACGACATGCAGTCACTTGATAACATGCCGGCCACATGTATCTATACAGAGGTAATCATCCCCCACTCCAAACAGAAGCCATCATAAACCACACCCACTCCTTACTCACCACTTCCATCCAACACTTGGCTAGCCTGTCCTGGTCATTCTTGATGGTGAGCACCCACTTGCCTCCGTCCTGATTGGCAGGGTCCTCCCACATGGGATGGATGCCTTTCTTGAAGAAGTGCAAGTTGGAGTTGTTTTCTATGTCTCTGGGACTCACAATATGGTTGTACACTTGCCAGAACTGCTCAATCTATGCAAACAACAACAACAAGAAGAGTAATATGGCAATTGGCTACCCAGAGTGGATGGTACCAATCATCACTAACTAAAACAATCCACACTCGCCTCACTGACTGACTTAAACACAGACACTGTCTAATAAACAGAGACTACAGAGCCCCACAGTTAATATTAGTAAAGCCATCATTAGCTGGGTAGTGAGGCATATCTAGGCCTTGCGCACCAATCCAAACAAACTAACAGAGCATGACTGTATGAGTTTGCACTGGCCACTGGAGCAGCTTGCCATGCACGAGCTACCAGAGTTCTCATTAATGTTTTACATAGCCCTGAATGAAGTAGAGTATCAGAATTGTATCAACAGTGTGCATTGGCTGCATACTCCTTTAAAAAACAAAACAACAAAAAAAAAATCAAAGAAAAAAACAAACAAAACAACAACAACAACAAATACCCCATAATACCAGCAAAGTCTGAAAAAGTCCCTCAGTACATTAATCAGGAATGGTTGCTAAGCTGCTATACAACATACTGGCTGCAAATAGCTTCAATGAGAACCAATTAATCATCATGCCCCTTGCAGATATACAAGTTATAGCCACACCCACTCCTTCCCTGACTAACTGTATTAAAAAGAAACTTACGGATGATATGGAAGACACTTCGTTGAGAGAAGCCTGGTAGTTGGAGGTGTGGTTTCTCTGTGTCCCAACAATCCGATCAAACCACATTACCCTAGCGACATAAACAAGCATACATAATCACTACCTAGACTGTTTTACCAAACATACCAAAATTAGGAAACAACAACAACAATTTAATACCAAATATACCAAAATCAGGGAACAACAATTTAATACCAAACATACCTAAAGTAGGGAACAACCATTTAATACCAAACATACCACAATTAGGGAACAACAACAAAACCCAGCCTTCTTCTAGACTCAAACAAACACACCATGCTGCTAATTACAGAACTACATCCAAGCTACGGCACAGGACAACCACCATAACTACTACTTACCAAGTGTCCAGGAGAGGATGTTCCACATCTTCCAGGGAAGATTCCGTGTTCTCTATTGGCTCATCACTGGGGTGAAACTCAGCTGGAATACAACAAACAACAACAACAACAACACACTGACATAAGTACACTACACTGCGCAATCCCCGAGGGTAGTACGTCACACCTACTGCACATGCCTGTGGAATACTTAGGATAGGATTGCATTATATGCCAACAACATTTCTAATGTTCTTCACCAATTGATCCTCCAACACCAATCAATTGTCTCACTACACCTAATCTGATTTCAGTGGAAAGAAAACAGCATACGTGCACAAGACCACTGCATGGCATGCAAATCAAAGCACACACCACAAGACATGACACAAAAACATCATCTTTCCACTAATCAGGAAGCTTAAAGACAACTGGATACAACAGAGCGAGCACACAGGTCCAGGGGCTAGCAGGTTAATCAATACTGAGTACTTACCGGCAGATACATTAATGGAGTGCACACTGGGCGGAGCTGCTACCATTGACGTCTCAAAGCCAGTCACAGGTGGTACCTCAGTCGGCGGAGGAAGCATTATGTCATATGGAAGGTTAGGAGGAAGTGGGGGAGGAGGAGGAGGGGGAGGGGATGACGAAAGGAAGGGAGGGGCTCCAGCTACCAGACTAGTTCTTATGTCCGCAACCACGGGGTGGTGGTGATGCAAGGGAGGAGGAGGAGACTGCAGGAAAATGGTAGGGGTCATCATCTGCATCGGAGGGGGGGAGAGGATCTGGACGGGTGGGGATATCATCATTGTCATGTGCGATGTTGGCGGTGGGGGGTCCACGGGAAAGAAGATCTGGTCATCCGTCTGTTTCTCCACCTTCTCCTGGTACTGCTGCACAAACATGGTCAGTTGGTTTCTCTTGAGTTGGAGGTACTGGTTCGGGGAAAGGTGATGATGCTGAGAAACTGGTTCACACAGAGGATTTAGAGTGCTATCTGCCATGATGGGGTACTGAGCATTATGTTCTAGGGGCTGATTCCCTGCCAAAGCTCCTCCTCCAGTCGATGATGCTGACTCAGCACTTCCACTGCACGTGCTCATATTACACCCACTGTCATGCTCTTCTTCAGCTTCCTCAGTTGCTGCTACAACAGATGCTGGAGCTTCAGAAGAGGAAGACTCATTACCAGGCTCTGGAGTTTGGTCTAGTGTCAAGGAAGGCTTGGGTTCCTCAGATGTGGCCATTGATGGGCTGGGTGCCGAGGTCAATACTACTTCAGGGCAGCTGAATGGTACTTTGAAAGCGGACGATGGAACTTCATTTCTGGGAAGGAGGTCCGCGTGAGGTGAAATAACCTTGAAAGCTGACGAGGGGAATTCAGAGAGAGAAGGAAGAAGTTCAGAAGTGGAGTCAACCACCTTGTACGCGGAAGACGGTGTCTCAAAATTATTGGTGGATGGAGTTTGTGATGTGGCTGAGGTGGAAGAAAATGGTAAATGGTGAGGCAATGTTGGCTTGCCATGGGCACATCTAGACTGATCTTTCTGGTGGGAATCCAAATTAGGCACTACGTTGTGCTCCACGGGAACATTTCCAGCATTACCGTTCCTCATGCTGGAGACCTGGGAGCTGCAGGGCTTGTCTCCATGACTTGAGAGCAGTCCAAAGTCTGGCCATTCATCCTTTGAATCGTCGTCCTCCTTGACTGTCAAGTTGTTCTGATCCACCAGGTCAGGCTGTGGTCCTGTGGCAGCTGAAGTAAGATTGGTATCTACCCCCACCTGGTGTTGCACGAGCAGGCTGGCCGACAGTGAGTCCGTGGTGAGGATGGGCTGGTGGAGTTGGAGTGAGGAGGTGGGAGACGGGGAGAGAGTGAGGGGAGAGCAGCTACACACGCTTGACGCAGGAGATGCTGATGACAGGGAGTGGAACTCTACTCTCAGTTGAGATGCTTTCTGTCCCTTCGGAGGAGGGAGAGGATGAGACTCGACGGCAGGCTGGCCGTGCTTGTTCTGGTCAGTTGTTGGAAGCAAAAGAGGCTGAGGCTTCCTCACTCTGTCCTGTTGCCTTGGCGTCACAGAGTGCTGTTGCGTGGGAGGAACAGCTGCTGGGGCCTGAAGGCGGCCAGACTTATCCTGGTGTTCTGCTCCTGCTGCTTTCCGGCTCTTGTTCCTATTGGGATGTTTCCTAGTGACGTTAGTGGGAGACATGTGCGCCATGCCTCGTGACTCATGCCTCAATCCACTACCATTGGTCTTCTTCTGAATCTCGGTCTCTTTGGCACGACCAGTTTCCTCTCCCTGAGCGGCCGAGTCGGACCTGGCCTGCTCTGCTCTGCGACCCTTGCTTCGCTGGATGCAATTCAGTCTTTTCTTGGAGACACTTTTGCCACTGGAGCTGTTGCCACTACTGGGCATAGCAGGAGGGCGTGGTGTAATGATTGCAGCGGGAGGTTCCCTTTCATCGCTGTCCCTGCAGCCGCTGCTCTTCTCTTCGTAAGAGGAGGAATCTCTTGCACTGCTTCCTCCGACCACGGTGTCCTTGGAGACGTCACTGGCGATGCCACTGGAGTCAGTGTTCTCATGTTTGTCTGTCACCTCGCTTAAATCGGCCAAGGCTCTGGTCAGTTCATCCTGTATGCCGACCTGACCATTGCTATCTGAGCCAGTCTTGGACAGAACTGGAGACTGCGAGCGAGTGGAGTAAGGTGTGACAAATGCTGAGGATGAAGTGCTGGTAGATTTGGACTGCTCATTCTCAGAGGGCAGGTTGCTGTACAAAGAGAGAGAGAGAGAGGAACAAGTGATTACAGAGAATAGAGTAGATGGCATATGGTGGATATGTTTGGTAAGGTCCAGTGATGAGAATTCTTTAGATTTTACTTCAAATTGTATTAACACTGGCCTTAATTACAAATTACAGTAGACCCTCAATTATCCGAACACCTCAGGACCGAGGGTTGTTCGGATATTTGAAATGTTCGGACATTCGAAATAAGTCATTTTGAATGTGGTCTTAATCTCTTATCTATTTAATGCACAGCAAAATTCCAATGAATATCATTATAATTCCAAAAAATGGTGTTCGGATTAGCGAGAGTTCGGATAAACGGGGGTTCGGATAACTGAGGGTCTACTGTATCATGAAACCCAGATTATACCATTGTGGATCTCTGTGTGTGTGTGTGTGTGTGTATGCGTGTGCATGATTGTGTTGTGTGTGTTGATGCAATTGGTGGTAGCTATTTTAAGCACACACTCCTTTGGTTGAACTCTGCTTAAAGAGTGAAACACAAATCCTCACAACACACTAAAACAACCGCCAACACTGATAATCCTGCCATCTATGTATGACACACACACACACACACACAAACGTACGTACATACACACTCACAAACACACACCCACGGGTCAGCACCCATCCCTCAGTTGACAAGTCTATTAGGGAAAGTTCAAGACCAATCTACTGAGTGCACATAGACCATACACACGGGGAAATACTGAAGCCATAAACTCAGACCTATCTGCTTCCAATATATTGTCTTAGTCTGCACGTCAACCCACACACAAACACGGACACGTGTACATTTCCCATACACAGACAGACATATGTGCAATGCATGTCAACCCACACACAGACACAGTCACATATGCCTTGCCCACACACACACACAGACACAAACATAAGTACAATGCGTGTCAAACCCCACCCCCAACACACACACACACACACACACACACCATATATAACATGACAGTGTCCAATGCAAAACTGCCCCACGACTGTCTTGAACTACAAGAGTGCTAATGAGCTACGTATATTACAATATAAAGTGAGGCAACTATAAACACAGAGTCACGACTTCTGAAGCCACACAAATGTACTACACTACATAGTGAATCGCCATGGAAACTGCTGCTGACAAACTATAAACAAATACCAAACATGTAAAACTGACGGCAAGCACCCACTACTCTTACTGGTGATCTATCAACTGTACCATGTGATAGAATCCTTCAAATTTACCAAACTAAACATTGGGCCAAATATCCCAATAGAAGACATTGAAGTTAATCTCCAGTCTTATCACCATACAAGCACCAGGAAAAGCTTCAAGGGAAAGTGTGTGTTTATACACATGAATGTATGCCTCAGCTGACTTGTGCAGACATGAGTGTATAGGTGCTAACCTGAGGGCATCTTGAAATTCGTCGTCCACATCGCTATGACTACCAGATGCTGGCACCGGAGACTGAGAGCAAGACCACTTTGTCAACACATTCCTACTTTCATCAGTCTAGAAAAAATAGGGGGAAAAAAAATGGACACCAACAATATAAACATAAAATTAAGAGTAGTATAAACTGATTAAAATGGTTAGACAAGACTGCAACCTTCTAAGAATAGGTCAATTCCACAATATCATGGAGCTGAAAGGACATTCAAGCTAGCCTTTATAGCTGGCACCATTAAGGAGACACGCCCATTATTTTAAAGCACAACACCTTTGAGAACACTGGCCAAAGGTGTGGGCACCTAGCATAATTCAGCACAGACTTAGCCTTGTAGTTGTGACACTGTAGGACATGTGACTCTATACAAACATCTTTGGCACGGGCAGAACACTGACCCTGGAACTAAAAGGGGGCACATGTGACTGCAATTAAATCAACAATGGGACCCACTCTGTGTGCAAACTGAACCTGATACGATTCCTCCAACTCTATATATGGCCAGAAGCAACCAAACAAGCAGGATAAGGAAGTGTAACTGCTCTTGTGTGGAGAGTTCCAAACAGGAAGTTTGATCACACAGGCCACATGACCATCCTACGTGACATTCCACTTGCTTGAAGCAGGCAGTGAGCTCAGGAATGGCAAGCGCATATGGTTTGATTTCATTCCTATTCATAGCCCGCAAGCACAGCGGTGAATAATGGAGACTGTTTATGAAACTAGGGACAGCTGGAGGAGGAGTTCCTATGGGGCCAGTGACTTACAGAGCTACAGAAACAGGAATAGCTGCACAATAATGGGTTTCACCTTGTCTGAATGGTTGAATTCATACATACATACATACATACATACATAGGTGATTCATCCAGTCTGAATGGTTAGTCTAGCTAGGAATATATATATATAGGTATGGCTTTCAGCTGTATGGCTTTTGTTCCCTAAAGGAAACCAGCAGTGATGTGAAGAAGGGACTACTGCCATTGCAAGTCTTGTAACAAATGACTCTAAGGCAAGGTTGCAGACTTGGGATACATAAAGAACCATTCACTACGTTATTCCGTTAATTTTACGTACCTGGGTAATTTGGTGGTCACTTTCACAAGAAGAACTGAGTTCATCACCACGGCCAGAGTCCACCATGGTGGAGCTATAGACACACACACACACACACATACACACACACACACACACACACACACAAATACACACCATAAACAACCTACATCAACTTGAGCAGTAATTAGGGTTAAAGCAACACAACCATATTAATTTTAGTGACTAATGTAACACTTACTAAACATAGATATTATTTAACTTTACATGAACAACCCCAAGTTGACAAACCGACTTTGTTTTGTTCCTTATATCACCTGTTAAACAAATAGTGCACCAAGAGTTGCACATCATTACACAAACAACAAATACCACTAGAAAACTAAAGCCTAGACCATATTCACAGCAACACTGCTGATACTGCTAGCCACAGCTCCATGAATACACAAACTCAAGGAATGTCTATAGATATCCATAACTGATGCACAACAGGATTCACTAGGACCACTGGAATGGCATTCACTGGTTCAGCTCCCCATATGACCAGTGTCAACTATAGTAACTAGAAATAAATAAACACCACTGGAGATGGTCACATGCCCAAGGAAGCTTTATGTTTACAGCAATGGGCAGTCAGTGTGGGCAGTGAATGCAAGTCAACACACACATACAGAAGGCAGCACAACACAATGCAGCCAAAAGATACTCAATAGTCTCCAGTACGTGAGCAACACGTCAAGAGGTCTCAAACAGAAAATGAGATAACTAGTGGTGCGCTCGAATAGCGCAAATGCATGGCGAGCGAGCAGACTCTTTTTACAGAAAAATAGGACAGAAATTACATCTACCTGATTAGGCATGAGAATTACCTGAATAAACTTAGAAAGCAGTGGCAAAGAAGCGCAGCTTGACAAAGACTTCACAATTGTTTCAAGAAGAGAGTAGCTATAAACGTTTTGGTTGAAACAGAGTGGCAGGATTCTCCGCGCTCGTTAATTGAAAAATACTGGAACTGTGGACGCTTTACCTAACTTACGGAATTAGAAGCGCGGGCGAAATATTTTGACGTACGTATACATACATACATATATATATCTGAAATCTCAATTGAACATGACTGATAGTCAGCTTCGCTCGCTCGCTGAATTAATCACTCCAACATTTCAATTCGACAAAACGTGTGAGAAAATTATTTTAGAGGGTCCAGCAGTGAGATTATATGAGGTACCTAATACAAGTTAATTACAAATATACTGAGTAATACTTTCCAGTTATTGTATATTGAAATTACTGCTGAGTATGTATTTCTAATGCTCATACAATAATTTTTTGTGTGCTCAATTTGCATATGTCTATGCTATTCAATTAACTGTTATGGCAAGTGTCATGGACTCTTTGCCATGACTACAATATAAATGAAGCACCAAAGGTGCGAACCCTCAGCGCTACTATACATTGGCTAAAAATCATCTCAAACCAAAAGAATAATTTATAGGCTATACTATTCGAATCAGGTATCAATATAGCTGGAGCAATGAAAACAGTAGATGTAAATATCGTCTTAATAAGAGAAGAATCTGAACAGGCCAGGGATACTCACTGGTATATATTCCAACATGAACCTCCACTTTTATAGCACTCTGTTAACTTTCCCGCATAAAGCAAAACTTATCGCAGGCAGCAAGAAATTATCTGCTCGTGTGATGATGACGTGACGATAGGGGGTGTACCCACAAAGCTAGTACCTACACAGAGCTGACAGCTTCACGTTTTCTGGAAAATCAACCAGAAATTAAAAAAAGTAGCAATAAAAGATCACAAATTGTCGTTCTGAGTAAGTTCATACCCAAACCAACGGTTAGTTGTCAGTAATCTCCAAAATCAGAACATGACAGACAGACAAACAGACGGGACAATTACAAATAGCCCTCTCACGCTGAGGGATGAACATGAACTGGTACCAATTATTCTACATGTGAGGTAAAATCTCTACAATAAATAATAATAATAATAGTAATAATAATAATAATAATAATAATAATAATAATAATAACAACAACAATAAACCAAACCCATTGAAATAAGTCTCTATAATGACTACATTACTCATCATATTACATAAAAACTGTATGAGCTTACCTCAGAGAAGTAATGGCAGGCACTCTCTGGCCAGATGAAGAAGTCCTGTGCCAATCCTTGTCATGCTTACAATCAGTGTGCTTCTAAAATGAACAATGTAATAATTATATTACAGATTCTAACCAAATTTTGAACTACCACCAGCAAAAAAATTAAATATTTTGTCTGCATATTCATATTCGATAAATAGAAAGTAACCAGGTAAGAATTACATATATGATGCCTAACCCATGCCTAACCCAGTCTATATGATGCCTAACCCAGTCTATATGATGCCTAACCCAGTCTATATGATGCCTAACCCAGTCTATATGATGCCTAACCCAGTCTATATGATGCCTAACCCAGTCTATATGATGCCTAACCCAGTCTATATGATGCCTAACCCAGTCTATATGATGCCTAACCCAGTCTATATGATGCCTAACCCAGTCTATATGTATAGGTTACATCACGAGGTGGAGGTCGGTATGGGATTTACACAACCGAGGGCCGAAGGCCCGAGGATAGTGTAAATCCCGTACCGACCGCGCACCGAGCGGTGCAACCGACTTGTACCATGGCTCTAGGCTATAAGAAACGCATAACAACCTTTTTTTCTGTAGCCTCATTGGTCGCCGCTTCGCTTAGCTACAGATCGTAATTCTAGGCCACGGGCAAAAAATATTCACCTCCTAGGCGGTGTATAAGTGATTTATTCACCCCGAATTGAGAAATCTGATTGGACGATTTGAACGAACCATGGTATAAGATGCCTAACCCAGTCTATATGATGCCTAACCCAGTCTATATGATGCCTAACCCAGTCTATATGATGCCTAACCCAGTCTATATGATGCCTAACCCAGTCTATATGATGCCTAACCCACTCTATATGATGCCTAACCCAGTCTATATGATGCCTAACCTAGTCTATATGATGCCTCACCCAGTTTATATGATGCCTAACCTAGTCTATATGGATGCCTACCCAGCTTGTCAGCCTAAAAGTAAACTAAGTTGATAAATTCTACATTTGCATAATCCCTTCAAACATACCGATTTAATAGGTTGAAATGACGACTGGTTTCCTGATGTGTTGGACGTCTTACTACCATTTCTTCTACGCTTCCTGCATTAAAAGATAGTAAATAATTACTGTATTAACTTCCTCTTGTAGTATCGTGTACTATCATGTATATCTGGCTGAAAAAGGCCAAATCATGTTTTCCTAAACAAGAATAGGATCCGATTTAGGTATTAAAAAAAAGAAAAGATGTCATCTCATCCTCAAGGCTTTCCACTAATCTAGCTAACAGGAAAACTCAAGCATACTAAGAAAGTCTCCTCTGCTACTTTGTTGTGGATGAGACAGCAGCCAGACATCTGATCAGCAGCACCTTGTGGCTAACCCTAACCACAGACCAAGAGAAATGGGATCTATTCATGCAAGTGAAGCCTTTGTCTCCTAATATGGTCTAGCAGAAAAGAAAAAAAAAAGGAAAAAAAAAAAAAAAGAAAAAAAAAGAAAAGAAAAAAGTACTTGTATAAATAAATAAACTTAGTCATAAACAAAAGCTATTTATTTGCCGTAAAATTAAGCGGAAGGAAAAATGTTAAACAGGTGAACTTTTAAAAGACTTCAATCAAAAAGTATACAATACCAACAAGATTTTTAATTTTGTTTTGAGACCTCATTAGTTTAGAAGTGTTGACTACTTTGTAGATGAGAATTGCATGACCAATATTCAAATGGAGATAATTGCTGATAGCTGGTACTTTAAATTATGCTTCAAAATGGAAGTGTCCATTGGGTCGATAGTAATAAGCAAGAAATCCTCTCCAGACAGAATATTCAAAATATATTGCAAAAAAATTGAGCCTCTTCCTTCCCCCCCCCCCCCCCCCCCTGAAGTTTGCACTATTGGACAATCAATTATTAACCCTCAGTGCACATGCGCAAGAGAGTTATTACAGTAGTCTCCAAAGAAGCCCAAGCTAGATGCAACGACCCTTACCTTTCGCGTACATTGGTTTACGTCAAACAGCAGTCATGTAATCACTTATAGCTTGCATATTTTCTCTTAGTAGTGTCCTTGGTAGTTAGAAGTTGAAGTAATCTAAATAAATCTTAGTAATGCGCTGAGGGTTCACACCCTGGGTGCTCTAGTTTTATTTAGAGAGGATAAGCCAAGTATGAAGCTTAATATCATGTTAGAAATGCAGTAGTGAAGGAAATGCAGCTGCAACCATTTCTTCACCATTTATAAACTGCAAAATAAGCCACCACTAACCTAACACAAACATTAGTATAATGAGATCTGTACACTGCAGGTGCAGCCATCCACAATCCACCCATGTATATATTAAAATAGGTAACTACATACTATTACCACCAACCTTGCATTGCGAGCAGAACCACCACAGCAGCTAGTGGTCTTCTTTCCTTCTGTGGCATGAGTAACTCTTGGACTGTTACTACTGGACTCAGTTGTGTCCACCACACTGCCAGAAGGCACTGTGTTCTTGTCAACACTATGGCCAGAAATAACTAGTAAGTCCTTCTCCATTTTGGGCTCTTCAGATAGTTTGTGAACGTTGTTTGAGTTCAACCTGTGTCCAGCTGCTTGTCCCCTGTGGTCCCTCTGGCTGTTCGAATGGCTTCTTTTGTTTCTAGTCATTCCATTAGCTGTTCTCACCAAAGACAGGTTTAGCGGAGAAGCACTGTTGTAGGTGAGAGAAGTAGTCATCGTAACGGAAAGGGGCCGGGCTACCCGACGGCTACGCTACCAACCAACTGAGCAAAACACTCACAAATACTACCCGAGACCTACTTTCCTTTTCTTTAGATAATAGCAATATACTGTATTAGATTAACGGAAGTCTGACAATCTCTGGACGACGGCGGTCTGTCATATGCCATCTCATGAATACTTGCATTTTGTCCACGGTACGTGAACAAAAGCCGTGGAGAGCGCCATTCTCAGTCCCCGGTTGTTTACAAATAACGACGAGTGACGGCCTCGTGATCTTACGTCACCAAGGCTTTCCCCTTCATTCAAAATTTACAGCCAATTTGGGTTTTTTTTTCAACCGCCCCCTTGCTTTCCCCCCGGGGTCCCCTTTGTGCTTCCTTTCCCCCCCCCCCCCCCGCGCCCCGAGGCCCAAACTTATCCGCGCGTGCCAAACACGACGCACACACACGGGGCGTGTGGACCCTTACCAGACAGGAAAAAAAAAAAAAACGGATTAGGGTGGGGACTGAGATTGTGGTCAATTAAGTCTCCTAAAGCGGTAATTTGACTCTGAGTCTGCCTAACGGTGTTGTCAGTTGAGGAGAGGAAGAAGAGTTCTGGTTGTGTCGAGATGGAAGAAGGTGCAGTCGTTTATAGGCCGGTGGCTAGGTGGGAAACTGACGAAGTTGTATCGTGGTTGAAAGGTAAGGTTTTGGCAGTTATTACAACTGCGGAAGGTTGGAGGAAAGGTTTTCCTGACACCAATTCACGCTTTTGAACAAATGCCGTTGTGCAGAAAAGTATGAATATGTTTTTGGTTTAGCTGCTGGGTAGATACTTCATGTGATGAATTTGAAATTGCTGGTGATTCTTACATTAGATGTAAGGAATAAGGATCAGAAGTTTTAGTTAACTACAAACCTGGCTATTTATAATTCAATGTTGCCAGGTATAATATATGTATATCAGTTAGATACATATATATGTTTCTGCATAGAGATGTTGCATATGTATAGGTTACATCACGAGGTGGAGGTCGGTATGGGATTTACACAACCGAGGGCCGAAGGCCCGAGGATAGTGTAAATCCCGTACCGACCGCGCACCGAGCGGTGCAACCGACTTGTACCATGGCTCTAGGCTATAAGAAACGCATAACAACCATTTTTTCTGTAGCCTCGTTGGTCGCCGCTTCGCTTAGCTACAGATCGTAATTCTAGGCCACGGGCAAAAAATATTCACCTCCTAGGCGGTGTATAAGTGATTTATTCACCCCGAATTGAGAAATCTGATTGGACGGTTTGAACGAACCATGGTATAAGAGGAATTAGAATTGGTTGTTGTTGTTTTTTAGGATGTTGAAATTTTTTTCATGAGAATGTGTAAAAACTGAAGCAGAGTGACCCAATGTGTATTTTGTTTCATAGAATAGAATATTTCTCAGATAAGTTTCAGTATGCCTTAGCTATGTAAACGGTTATTGTGTTTCTTTTTTTGGTCCGTGTGAGACCATTATGAAACCCATTAGTTGTCTGGAGTGCTAATCTATTATGAATGTAGTGGAGTCAAACAAGAATGTCTATTTATCCCCAACCATTTCTTTCTTAGATGTCACTTACCCTTTTTTTTTTTTTGTTGACATACAGGACTACACAAGAGCTTGGAGGAGCACATCCCTCAGTTTCTGGCCCATTGCATCTGTGGCAATGACCTGTTGAGGATGAGCCACCAGCAGCTAGACTATCTCAAGGTGAGGGAGGAGTGTGTTGTGTATGTTGGAAGGAGGGAAGACTTACAGCTGGAAGGCAAAGTTTGTTTACAGTGATCCACCTGGTATTATTATTGTCTTGTACCTGAGCGTTTGCTGACTCCCATGGTGGGGAAAAAAAAAAGGCCGTGATGGAAGTCTATGCATTCATGCACTTCTGAATTGGAATAGCAATGTTTCCTCTTTCCTTTCTGGACACATGAGTAGTTTAGGGCTGGTGGGTTGTGTGGATAAAGCGTGTGGGAGGATAGGGGGAAGCCCTTGGTATTCCCCCCACCCTCCCCCGCCATATGCTAAAATTATGACTGGACGCTGACCCCTGTATTTTTCATATTATTACATACTCTTGACGAATTAAGTAAATAAATTGATAGAGACTGACTGACACCTACCATATGCCAAGTGTACTGGTTATAGAATTCCTAGCCCCTAGCCAATTTACAAGGTTATATATAGTATGCCAGCCCTGTGAAAACAGTGGTAAAACAATTGGCAAACAGGACAGGAGAAGGGATGGATAGCAGTCACTTGTGTTGGAGGTGGGGCAAACAGAGTGGCAGACAGACAGGATTGAGCAAACTCATCATTGACTAATATTCTATTTATAAAATGAGCCTGAGTTTCTCTGTATAACAAACATTATTAAGTCCCACACACTCTTGAGTTTAGTACTACAAATTTGATATGAAAACCCTTTTAAAACAAAAAAATAAACTTCTTTGTATTCCTCTTCTTTTTTTTTTTAAGTTCCTGGTTGGCAGCATCTTGGGAAAGGCATGTGTACTGTACTTTGGTGCATGTTATAACATCTGCCATGTACATGTGGTTTATAAAACCTACTTGAGTGTTTCATTGTATTTGTATGTGTGTATGTATTATGTGTGTGTCTGTCTGTCTGTCTGTCTGTGTGTCTGTAGGTATCACAAATTGGCCACCAGGAACTGTTACTGGAAGCCGTAGAAATGCTCTCCGCTTTGGTAAGTTCAGCTTTTTGTTTCATGAGCTACGCCTTTATTGAGGTCACTCTGTTGGTTGAAACTTATTTTCCAATATCCACGTAGAATAAATTAAGTGTGTTTGTTTTGTTTGTTTTGTTTTTCTTTTTACAGTTAATTATAACTGGTTCTTTAGCCATGTTAGTTGGTATCATAATGGTTTTTGTTTACATATATAGATACATGTGTATTCTCACTCAGTTTGTATTATTTTAAGCCCTACCTCATCAGCCGTACATGTCCTGTTAGCTCAGCCATTACGTACATAGTGGCCATGTGAGTGGCACGATGCTACGTCAGTGGCACAGTGCTGTAGGCCGGTAGCTCACGTTCAGTGGCTGCCTATTGCTCTAGGTATTAGTGGCCCTGTGTTACATTATGGTGTTGGTATTAGTGGCCCTGTGTTACATTATGGTCTTAGGTATTAGTTGCCCTGTGTTACATTATGGTGTTGGTATTAGTGGCCCTGAGTTACATTATGGTGTTGGTATTAGTGACACTGTGTTACATTATGGTGTTGGTATTAGTGGCCCTGAGTTACATTATGGTGTTGGTATTAGTGACACTGTGTTACATTATGGTGTTGGTATTAGTGGCCCTGAGTTACATTATGGTGTTAGGTATTAGTGGCCCTGTGTTACATTATGGTGTTAGGTATTAGTGACACTGTGTTACATTATGGTGTTGGTATTAGTGGCCCTGAGTTACATTATGGTGTTGGTATTAGTGACACTGTGTTACATTATGGTGTTGGTATTAGTGGCCCTGAGTTACATTATGGTGTTAGGTATTAGTGGCCCTGTGTTACATTATGGTGTTAGGTATTAGTGGCCCTGTGTTACATTATGGTGTTGGTATTAGTGGCCCTGTGTTACATTATGGTGTTGGTATTAGTGGCCCTGAGTTACATTATGGTGTTAGGTATTAGTGGCCCT
>WLWD01001747.1_pt1 | contig 59051 bp, 57 predicted proteins | sample 6712731 | NCBI WGS metagenome assembly WLWD01 (sample SAMN12718690, study PRJNA576275) | sponge metagenome | isolation source: marine sponge | host: Mycale hentscheli | place: New Zealand: South Island, Marlborough, Capsize Point | collected 2014-11-01 | reverse complement strand
TTTTTTTTTTTTTTTTTTTTTTTACAATACAAGAAATGTTGTTTAATAAAGTTTAAAAATTCCCAACATTGGCATATGTATGTATGTACCTGTGTCTCTGGCTAGCACAGGCCACAATGCACTGTGTGGAGCTTTCATTATACTTTCAGTTTATAACAAATGCTTTTAGGTTTAGGATACTCTGTCTATATTCAAATGATTTTAATGGTTCCCCAAAAGTTTCTTACTCAGCTTCTATGTAGTAATAATAAATCAATGATTGTTGTTGTTAACAAATCCATTATTGTTATCCATGATTGTTATTGTTGTTTCTGCCATCTCAGGTTGTGTTGAAAGGTTTGTACGTGTCTTGGTTATCTGGTGACGCCAACAAGCCTCTGAAGCTGGAGCCATTGGTGGCAGAGATGCTGGCCGACTTGTTCATTCCCCAACTCAACTGCCTGCCCATCAAACGACCGTTTGGATCTCTGAAGGAACTGGTTCTGCCGGCTATTCACGAGGAGATGGGAGCTCCTTACACGGCTACATCTGCCTGGTGGCTGCTCAAGAGAATAGGTAAGGGGTCGTCTTGTGATGACTTCTATGCTTGACACTTGCGTCTTTATATCCCCCCACATCCTGGAGCTCATGCTTGAATTACATTGTGTGTGTGTGTGTGTGTGTGTGTGTGTGTGTGTGTGTGCTGCTAGGTGTCCACCAGCTGCTCCAGCTCGTGTCTGCTATCTTGTGTGACACTAGTATTCTGATTGTGTCCTCCTCCTACCAAGTCCTCACCACCACTCTCAGGGCCCTGGTGGCCATCGTCCATCCTTTCTCAGTCTCGTGAGTGACAATTATCTATGGGTGATTAAACTAGGTAAAGGGTCGTCGTTAATGTGATGTCTATTCCATGTTGAGACCTTTGTTTATAGTATATTTAGTATATTGAAGCCTGTGTAAGTTGCTCTTTGAATAAGTACCCACTTTTATATTGTATGTCCTGAACACCTGCATTATCATGATGAAACCCTTCGGCTCTGTGTTCACTATGCTCGCTCATGTATCCTGCACATGTGTATGTACATGTGTATGTACTGTTGGTAGCTTGGAATGATACAACCACACATCGAGTATGCAACACGTGAAATTGTTTTATAAATATGTGTGGTTTGTTGTGATACTGTCAGACTGGAGCTTGGGCCAGAGTGACTGGTCTAACAACAGCAGCACAGGTCACATGACTTATGTGGGTGTAATAATATGTGTGGACTAGAGAGACTGGAGAACACGTGGGGGAGTGGCTCCAGCAACAGCACAGGTCACATGACTTGAGAGACTGGAGAGCACATACATACTGTAATTCCCTCTATCTTGGAGGCAGGGAGAAGTGGAGATTTGTAGTTACATATTATTTCTTATGGTGTTTAGAAATCCCCATTAAATAGTAGTGTATATATTATATGAAATACCAATCTCTCTATTGTACTTGTTGTTGTTGTTGTTGTTGTCGTTCTTTCTGGAGGACAACTATGCTTTGTTGCATTAATCCCATCAATCAATGTGTAGTGAGTGCTATCCAGTGACTCTTATGTTTGGTAGACACATGTTCCTCTTTGGTTGGTGTTGTTATTACATGTACGTATGTTATAGCTCACTTTACTTTTGCCAAGATTTGGTTTTGTTTTGATTGCTATTCAAGACAAAGAGAAAAGAATACATACATACGTATCTCATGTGTATAGTATATTATAGTATAGAATTTTTTATTTCTTTTGGGGTTTAGTAATTTGTGTGTTTATTAACAAACGCATAATTATAGTTTGTGTGTGTGTGTGTTTGTGTGCGTGATGCATCAGTCATTCTCTGGTGCCTGTCCTGCCGCTAGAATTGCTGGAATACACTCAACTTCCCTCCACCTACATCATGGGCGTGCACACGCTCATCAGGGAGCAGACAGACGAGGAACTGGTGAGTGGGAGGGAGGGCATGGTCTGAGGGTGGATAAAACAGTATGGTATGGTAGTACATGTACTGACTCTCTGTTGAAGTCACATGATAATGCCTTGTAGTAAATATGGAGCTGGCAGTGATTACACGCTATTAAGAGCACCACAATTATTCAATGGAATTCAACCCATTGTATTGTAATGATACTTTACCAGTTTTAAGTATGTCTACTGGCTAAGTAAAGATTCACGAGTCAATTGGTCACTCGGTGTTCTCCTTGATAGTACTGGACAGTCCTGTGTTACTATGCAGTTCAATTGTCCACGTTAGAATATTATATTACATACAACGTTATGACGATGAAATTTCTGTTGTTACAACACACAAGCGCAGTAGCTTGAAAGACATAATATAATCTTGTGGGCATGGTAAATAATTTTTATGACTATGCGGGGGAAAATAAAAGTTTTAAGACAAATAGGACGAGTTACATTATAGATGCCTAATTTACATGGCAAATTATTTATTTTATAATTTAATAATTGTTGTTATTTTTACTTATATAATATTGATATAATCTGTTGTTGCTAGGAATATTCGTTGACTTATTCTTTTTCCTTTATCACTAGCTCATAATTTGTTATTTATTATTATTATTAATATTGTTGTTGTTATTATTGTTATTGTTGTTGTTGTTTCCTCCCTCCTCTCCTGTAGTTGGATGTGGTGGAGGTGTTTGTGGACCAAGGTCGAGTCAACATCCCCGACACCATCACTCTGCCTTTCTTCCCCGGCAACATCTACTCCCACGTCCAGGACGCTCTGGTAGACATCCTCGAGCCTAACTTTGCCAGTAGAGACCACGCCTTCCGCAATCCTTCATCAGACGGAGAGTATCGGGGCAAGGTGTTCCTGGAGGAGTTTCTGGACAAGAAAGTGCGGGCTGTGTTTCTAAGTTTGATGACCTTCCTGCTCGGTGATTTTCAGAAGTATGTGACTGTACTTCGATTCAACCCTACCCCTGGGTTCTACTTCAATATGGTGAGGTTAATTAGAACAGGCGGTAAAAGAAAAATATAATCAACGTAGGGTGTGGCTATTTAACAAAGTTCAGTGCCCTCTTATTGGAGAGTTATCTGACGGTGTGTCAAAGTTCAGTAGTTTTGTCATCGTTTATTTTGTGTGTGTGTGTGCGTGTGTGTTTTGAGCTGGAGTTTGTGTGTGTGTGTGTGTGTGTGTGTATGTGTTTAAATCTACTGTTTTATTCAAGTTCCTAATGTTGTAATGTTGTGCTGTAGGATGCATATCTTGCTAGTAGAGAAGACGGAACAGATCACCAGAGTATCTTCAACAAGGTAAGTCCTTAGAGTGGATGCTTCAGTTGACATGCATGGAATGGGTAAAGGGTTAACTGATACATTATATGAAAATCACAAAGCATAGAGGTAATGCTACCACAAGGAGACTCTTTTTATAAATGTCCATTGTCCATTGCAGTGCTCTCTCTTGTTTACAAGCTCCATCAGTCATCTTGCAGTGTGTGTGTGTGCATGTGACTGTGCAAGCTCGCACCAACGCACATGTACTTATGCATTAGTATGTTTGTGTGTGCTGTGCTGTAGATGGCCATGAGCATAGCATTCTACAACTTCTGCTACGAGAACTCTGTGCCCTTCAGGCATTGTGACTACTACGATGAGCTGGAGGCCAGGAGAGCCTCTAATCCACTGGACTTCAGTCCTGAGAAGCTCTTCAACTCGGAGAGCATCACTGAGATGGCGGAGGAGCTACTCTCTTATGTAAGCTTAACGCCATGTGAATAGATAGATACAGAGATGTGTCTTGGAAAATAAAGGCAACTTGATTCTAAATCCCCCCTACCTCTTCCTCCTTCAAGTGTAGTGAGTTTATTCTTTTGAAAAGCTTTTTTTTTAAGTTTTTTTTTCCCCATAAGTTTTGTCGTATGAATTCCCAGGAGTGTTACTGATACCCTATATCAACCATTGATAGCCTTTCTTTACTACTAGTTACTATTGTATTCTCAAACAAGTTATTGATTGGTTTAGCCTCTCATTCTGTCACATGCTTGTTGTTGTTCTTTGTTCTACTCCTTAATCCATTCTGTCACTCCGTCCTTTTAGAGTCATTGATGCTGATTTGTTTGTGTGTTTGTTTGTTTTTTTGTTTTGTTTTCCCCACTCTTGTCTTCCTGGGTGTTGTAGATGCCTTCTTGCTACCCAGCTGGTGGGCCAGAGTTTGATATGGAGGGTGTGTGTCAGGAGATGTTGAACTGTCCAGACGTGATCTTTCCCAGACTTGCTGAAGGAGTTATTAAGGAGAAGATGAAGGATTACGAGGACCAGGGGCAGAAGGAAGGAGACCAGAATGACATGGTAGTGGCTACCAGCTTCAGAAGGTACTTATTAAGTGAATACAGTGCATATCTCTATATTGTACTGTGAGTGGTATCCCTTACCCAATATCACTTGGAGTGGTAGAGGTTGTTCCGGTGGTACTGTTTCAATACGTGTGCTCATATAAAAGTTGAGAGTCTGTTATGGGAGTAAGATTGCTTAAAATAATCATTTGCTTGGTAAGCTGGAAAATATACGTTTCCTTCAATGATATACCCACTTGGTGTTAATTGTCATTTATACTACAGCACAGGTTTTATTGCGGGAAAAATTGGCTTGCATCAGAGTTCAAACTCAGAGCTGCTTGTTTTATCCACAAAACATTTGACGGCTGATCCACTGTTGTGCTGGCTGCCATGCCTCGTAGGAGCTACATTTGTGTGTAAACTAAGCTTATCTGATTCCCAATCCTTACCTTATAGTGTAGCAAGAGAGAATGGATATTTTGATGAGCATGTGTCCGACATTTCTTTAAATAGAATGGTTCCGATACTGGACACCACGCCCTCCCATCGGCATAAATCTCTGGAGTATTCTCGCGGAGTCGATTCTCTCATCAACTGCCTAGATGCCATGTTCCAGAGTAAGATCATCGAGGCGCGTAAGTATGTGCCCAGCTTGATACAGTCCCTGAAGAGCGGCATACTGTCGGACGTGCTTATGCCTGCACTCGTGGATCGCTTCTGGCAGTACGGGGTTCTGCTGAGCTCCGAGCAGTTTGACCTTGTCGTGAAGCTGCTCAATAGTGCTCTGGTGGATGAAAAGTCGGCCATGACTCTGTTACCTCTCATGACAGTCATTTATAGGGTGAGTGTGTGTGAGGGTTGTGTGTGTTGTGTGTGTGTGTGTAATTGTTAGAATGTGTACAGTGCTTCCAACTTAAAGAGTGGATTTTTTTAAACTACTGTATAGACCCTCACTACAGTCATTTAACATACACATACCTTTTCTTCATCATCCCAATAATGTTTACAATAGTAAAACTGCCTGTTTAGAGAATGGAAAACGGAGAACAGAACTTTTCTCATTCACTCTAATGCATTTTACGCCATTTTTTTTGACGTCAAGATTTTGCGGTAGTTCGTCATTAAGCGTAACTAGTTAACGAGCTAAGGTCGAACGGTTATTTCCCTGAGCGGTAAGACGGGACTTTCCCTAACTGCAATCGGCTGTACGGATTCTCATCGTTCTACTAGCAGCAGTAAACGAAGTCGAAATCAGTCACAGAATTGTTGGCTGGTATATTACTAACTTGGAGCCAAGCCTATCCAAGAGGTCATATTTTTCAAGAGCTGAAGAAAAGCTAAAGGAGTTTAATACTCCCAAGGCTCCAAGCATTCGGTATTCTGACAACATCAGGGCGTTGCAGTTGGAGTCCTACGGGTTGTGCAGCTCCAGATGGAAGCTAAAACGCTGGCCGCGATAGGCAGTAACGCCGTAAAACTTGATACCGGCTAGGGCCTGAGATACAACCGTAGCTAAATCAGCCATACCCGTGCAACAATTAGCGGTAAACTGGCGCCCTTGCACAAATACGCATGCGCTGTTTTGTGACGTCGCGTTTATGTGTACTATAGCCCACAATCCGCTGTAAACGTCATCATTTGATGACCCTTACCGTGCATAATTTTTTTTTGGTGAAAAACAGCCACAATTCACTTAATTTTCAAAGTATAGCTACCAAAGTTATACATAATAATTTTAAGGCAATTTTACATCATGTGTCAAAATTTTAGAGATATAACTCAATAAATTCAAAAATCCTGGCTTAAACACTTTTTTTCTTAAAATTTTAAATATTTCGAGATTCAAATTTCGTGTGCCCACAAAATTAGGCTCATATGAAACTTCAGGTATTAAAGTATCAGTATACCAAGTTATAGAGATAAGGACAAATAATTTCTCTTTTTTCAGCTTAAACACTTCCAAATTCACTGTCTTGAAGCTCCCAGTTCCATCACCTATAACCACAAAAATAACCACAAACCCACAAAATTGTTTTGTCTGTATGTTAATATGACATTAATGTATAATAATACAAATTTTTAGCTTTCTATTACACATACTTGAGAAATTATAGCAGAATTAGCAACCTTAACCAAAAAGCTAAAAAATCCACTCTTTAACACATAGCAACGCGCGTGCACTGTTAATTGAGTTCCCAGACCACGAGTTGTAGTTCGTGGCTAGCCTAAAAAAACACTCTGCACGGAATTCCGCCTACAACTTCCTTGGGTATAGTTAGCGATCTTACTCGATCTATTCTTAGCAATCCCTTGTGGTCTGTTATATATCTGGGTCCTGGGTTTTATTTCAGGGCTGGTTTTATTCTGGCAGGTCTCTCTTTGGTGGTGGGTTATCAAGTTGTGGCCAATGGCTAGTAGAAGAGTCAGAGGAACAAAGAGGAAACAGCAACTTCTTGCTGTTAGGCACGAGAAAAGATGTAATCCCAGTAGAAGTTGATACACACAAAAAAATAGTTCTAGCTACCTTAGCTACTTGTACACCAACTAACAATACACTGTCTGTCATCTGACAAAATTACTGGCAAAATCCTAAATATTCAATTGCACATCTGAGGAATTATTGACTCCTGTTGTAGTACATAATGTAACTATATTTTTTACAAAAAAAAATTGCAAAATTGAGATTAAAAAGTTTGTGTCAGGTTTATTATTGGTATCTCTGATGTAATATCACAGGTCCTGAATTGGAAGTGGGCGTAGGTCCATCTGTGCCAATGAATGCCGGTTCGTCTGTGCTAGCAAGCACAGGTCCATCTGTGCCAATGAATGCCGGTTCGTCTGTGCCAGCAAGCACAGGTCCGTCCGTGTCAGTTAATACAGGTCCGTCTGTGCTAGCAAGCACAGGTTCATATGCACAATTCAGCGTAGGTCTGTCTGTCCCAGTAAGCAGCACAAGTCCATCTGCACCAGTCAGTGCAGGTTCCCCTGAAAGATCAGGCATGCACACATATGAAGCAAGCACTTCCCCCGTTGTTGGTGGTGGTACACTTATGGACTCGGGTCTAAATCCTGCAGGTACTGCTGAGGTGCATTGGAACTTGTACCTACAATTGCATTCAATAATAGCAGAGGTAAATATATTTGTGGCACAAAAAGTAACAGGATGTCTAGACAAATCGCCTAGCATGCAAATGAAGAAGTGGTTAGCTCAGAAGACCCTGTATACCAATGCAGCACTACTCACCAGATCCCTTGGAAAGCCCAGCATCACACCAACACAAGCCAAGAAGTTAGTCACTCAAGGCTTCGATCTCCACACTCTATTGCTTCTCCGTAGAACCAGTGATACCAAGGATGCCTTCGTTGCCTCCCTGTAGCAGAAGGGAATCAGGAGCAAGCCGCTCGGAGAGATGTTGTACAGGGCGCTCTGCTCAACTTAGAAGTCTCAGCCCGGGCGCCTTCTCTCCATTTCGTTGTCTGTGTTTATTTATTTTTTCAAACGGGCTCTTTTCAGAGCCACTGCATTCCAATAATCCGCGCGTATTCCTTACCTGCCCGATGAGGGCGGGGCTGAAATTGACAAAATTGTGCGAGGAATGATTGGCTTGTTCTGCATGCTATTACTGGCCATAAGTACGGAATGGGGGTTCAGAACCATTCTATTTTTGGAATACAGGTACAGAAGATAAAAATAAAAAAAATTACAGAGGGAAATTTCGTAATAACGGCCAAAAACGGATATATTTAAGGAAATGGTCGCCACAAAAATAATAACAATGAATAATTTGAAAACTAAATTGTAAATCGAAAAAAGCTTCTGTAATTTTGTCGGCGGTGAGTTCCAGAGTCCGTAGAGGGTGAGACCCCCAACTGTGGAGTTGAATTGTCGGGGATATTTTGCCATTTATGTTGGAGAATGTGACCGCTTATATCTGCCATAGTAGTTGCTTTGGACTTCTAATTTCTGGTAAGCCAGCTCCTGTGATAGTTTACTGTGAGGTCCACTGTATAGGATAGCCTGCAAAACTTAAGAAATATATAAAAGTAGGCCATAGCAACATAATTGATTTAGTTAATTGATTTGCGTGGGTGCATGCGTAGGCGGCGCGTAGGCGGTGTGCCAGCACCCTTAAGCTGGAAGCACTGTATCTTGGTGGCAGATCATTAGTTCATAAAGTTTAGCAAGTTGTGATTTGGCACTTATTATGGTATGGTATGAGAGATAGTACATGTATTCATTGGTATGTGTCTTCAAAGCAATTTTTGCACGTCACATGAGTTCTGTATTGTTTATTCCAAGTGTAGCATCAGCGAATAATAATGGAGTCGTGTGTGTGTGTGTGTGTGTGTGTGTGTGTGTGTGTGTGTGTGTGTAGGAGGTTCATCTGGGAGTGCAGCAGTATGCTTGCACATGTGTCCAGAACCACAGCATCTGGGAGAAGCTTGACTTCTGGAGAGACGCCATCTACATGGCCATACAAGCAGAGCTGGTCCGCATATATGCAGAGGTGGAGGCAGAATTCAAGAGGAAGGAGAGGGAGATGAGACGGGAGTCCAAGCAAGGTAAGGGGTAGGAGTCAGACGTGAGAGAGCGGGGAAGTTATGGATGCTGTGAGTGGAAGAAGTGAAGGCATGAGTGAGGATGATCGTATGATAATTACTCCACTTGACCTCCTTTCTTTCATCTTCTTTGCCTTCTTCTCCGTTCTCTCCTTTGTTCTCTTTCATCCCTACATGTTTTAATCTCCTTTCATCCCCAAACTAGTTACCCAACCTGGTGACCCTCCTGTTCTTTACATGTATGAGTGTTCTTCAATGCCTCCATCGGACTGTATTGTGTGTTGATAGAGCACGAGCCGTCGCCCGAGCCTGTGGAGGACGGGGACATCACCCTGCGCAGTAGAAACCGTATCCGCTCCTCCTCCCCTTCCCAAGTCCGTGCCAACCTGAGGGCGACCAAGATGGCATTGACTCGCAGTGCCAAGCTTCGTATGCGCATGAGTGTGGTTGTGCCCGGACTGTCTGAAGGGATGCTTCCCCCCAACGCCGAACCTGTCACTTGTCAAGAAGCCTTCCACCACCTTGCCAAAATAGTGAGTGAGGAGACGGTTATTTGATGAATAAAACTTCATTTTTTATTAGTTGTTGAGTCATCCATTCACTGTGATAATGATCGTGTGAGATACAAGTATGTAATGGTTGTGATACTGTGTGTGGTTTTTAGCTGGAAATTTGGGACCAATTACCAACTGAGAGGCAAGAGACGCTGATCAAAATGGAGGAGAATGCGGCGACTAACCAGGTCATCTTGTTTGTGCAAAGAATCATAAACCTTCGTACACCAGTGGAGCTACCAGACAGTAAGTAGGATCGTTATTGTTTCCATGTGGGAGTTTACGTGATGAGTGTGTTTACATGTGGGTGTTTACGTGATGAGTGTATTTACATGTGGGTGTTTACATGTGGGTGTTTCCATGTGGGTGTTTCCATGTGGGTGTTTACGTGATGAGTGTATTTACATGTGGGTGTTTACGTGTGCTGCCCTCAAGTTAATTCTGATTTAATCAAAAATTAACTCTCTAAAGTTTCCAAATTTAACCCTTCGTAAAATAAAATAAATAAATAAATACATGCAAATATATGTGTAAATAATTAATAAATAAAAGCGAACTACAAAAAAACGAATGCTTGTGGTGAGAGATTTTGAGTAAACTTGAGTGTAGTAGATTGTGCAACCAATTGCTTGGTGGTGCTCTTTTATTTATGACTTATTGATTTTTTTCAGCTGAAGAAGAAAGAGCTGAACTAGTGAAGGAGTTGGAGCAGTTCATAGCTCGTCTTCTTCACATGGTAGAAGTGGATGTTGCCATGGACCTTACCAAGCAAGGCAAGATCATAGACCAGGTTCACGGTAAGTGGCACTTGCTGACTGGAATCTCTGTATGTAACAGCTACCAGTACTGGGTACAGTGATATCAAATTTAATTATATATGTTCCTTGACCCTTTACCTCAATTTACGACCATTTACGACCCTTTACCTCAATTTGTGACCATTTGTGACCATTTACGACCCTTTACCTCAATTTGTGACCATTTACCTCAATATGCGACCCTTTACCTCAATTTGAGACCCTTTACCTACTGCACACATCCATGCACTTGCTGTTTATTGCTACATGTGTGTTGTATTTATTGTTGTCGATGTTGTCTAGACATGATTCTGATTCATCTGGAGTCCATGTCAGGACTCAGGAAGGAGCTGAGAAGACTACCAGTTAGCAAGGTCAGTTTTTATCAATAGTTACATGTATTTATAATTTATTTAGTATTAGTATTGGAACACTGTGGGTTTTCTGAGAGCACCTTGCAGCCTTGAGTGATATAATGTTCAGCAAATGTGGGCATGAGTGATAAAGTAAAAAAAAAATTTTATAACTTGTAACCAAGTACTAAAATTTAAAAAAAATCTATTAAAGGAACGCAATAGTAAAACAACAACAATAACAGCAACAAAAAAACAAGCACAATAAAAATATAAATTAAAAATTAAAAAAAGCAAGCATTGCTGGCTAATGCCAGTGGTTTAGTGTTTGATTCCGATACCCTAGCAACCGCTGGCTACAGGTGTCCCTATGGTGGCAGTTCAGTAGAGATTGACTATATCAGTGTGTAGTGTGTTTTCTTTTCTCAGGACTGACAACAGCAACAAAAAACAAACACAAAAAGAAAAAAAAAAGCATGCACTGCTAGATAACGTTTCCATCTTACTAACAAACTTTTTTAGGTTGTTAGTAAGATGGAAAAGTTATCTTTCTTTTTTTTCTTTTTTTTTTCTGCTCAAGGACGTAACTTTTACTGACACCTCCTTCATTATTGTGTTGTTGGCATGGTTACTTGTATTACTTGTATGTTTAGCCGAAGGTGGTGAAACCTCCTTTGATATCGGGTGAGGAGTTCCTCACTGACCAGGGAATCCATGCGTACCTCATCCAAGATGGCCGAGACAATGGCAACATGCTGCCGGCAGATGGCCAGGTCTTCCTCACTACCTATCGCATCGTTTTCTTGGGCACGCCCTGCGACCCTCAGGCTCCCAGTCTGATTGTGACTAGGAGCGTGCCCATTAGCTCCGTGTATCGCCTGAAGAAACTCAGCCCTGTGGTTCTTCCTCATCCCGTGTCAATCACTACTGTCGGTGGACTGCAACTCCGATCCGTCACCGCAGAGGTGTGGTTTATGTGTTGTTATGGTGATGGCATTTGAAAAAGCTCCGTGCTCACAGCCGTCACTGCAGAGGCGTGGCTTTTATGTTGTTAGGAGCTTCATCTCGCAGTTATAATAGCTTGTACATATGTGTACAACTAACTTGTGAGCATTGATCCATGCAGAATTAGATATTGGTGGCTAAAAATGTACACACAAAGTTGTTGTTTTTTTTTATTAGTTTAATTTTTTTTTAATTTTTCCCTTCCAGCTAATGAAGATAGGCTTTGATGATGACACCAGTCAGACTGACATTTACAATCTAGAGCAACAGCTCATCCAGCTGCGGAACCCCGCCTTAATCACTCTGGGCGTGAAAACTCCGTCTCCATCCAGTGCGGGTAATGATGTGATGGGTTCTGATGCTGATCGCAGCCTCCTTGCTGTCAACAACGGCCCCAAGAAAGTAGGCCCAAGACGAGAATCCAACAAGAACAAATGTGAGTGGATTAACAATGTAGATTTACATTATTGACTCCAGTGTAGTGCGGCCCACTCCAGTGTAGTGCGACCCACTCCCACCAAGGCTTTGTTAAATAAGTCGAGATGTTTTCTACAGTAGTGTTCCAACTAAAGACCTCCAACAAAGCTAAAATTCCATTTGTGTGATTTAAACATTGCCCTGTTTAATCTTGAAAGAAACTAGCTTGGAATCATGACATATTGCATGTGTGTAGTTGAACTAGTACTGTAAGTGTGTATTGGAATCATGACATATTGCATGTGTGTAGTTGAATTAGTACTGTAAGTGTGTATTGGAATCATGACATATTGCATGTGTGTAGTTGGACTAGTACTGTAAGTGTGTATTGGAATCATGACATATTGCATGTGTGTAGTTGGACTAGTACTGTAAGTGTGTATTGGTATCATGACATATTGCATTGTGTGTAGTTGAACTAGTACTGTAAGTGTGTATTGGAATCATGACATATTGCATTGTGTGTAGTTGAACTAGTACTGTAAGTGTGTATTGGAATCATGACATATTGCATGTGTGTAGTTGGACTAGTACTGTAAGTGTGTATTGGAATCATGACATATTGCATTGTGTGTAGTTGGACTAGTACTGTAAGTGTGTATTGGAATCATGACATATTGCATGTGTGTAGTTGAACTAGTACTGTAAGTGTGTATTGGAATCATGACATATTGCATTGTGTGTAGTTGGACTAGTACTGTAAGTGTGTATTGGAATCATGACATATTGCATTGTGTGTAGTTGAACTAGTACTGTAAGTGTGTATTGGAATCATGACATATTGCATGTGTGTAGTTGAACTAGTACTGTAAGTGTGTATTGGAATCATGACATATTGCATGTGTGTAGTTGAACTAGTACTGTAAGTGTGTATTGGAATCATGACATATTGCATTGTGTGTAGTTGGACTAGTACTGTAAGTGTGTATTGGAATCATGACATATTGCATGTGTGTAGTTGGACTAGTACTGTAAGTGTGTATTGGAATCATGACATATTGCATTGTGTGTAGTTGGACTAGTACTGTAAGTGTGTATTGGAATCATGACATATTGCATGTGTGTAGTTGAACTAGTACTGTAAGTGTGTATTGGAATCATGACATATTGCATGTGTGTAGTTGAACTAGTACTGTAAGTGTGTATTGGAATCATGACATATTGCATGTGTGTAGTTGAACTAGTACTGTAAGTGTGTATTGGAATCATGACATATTGCATGTGTGTAGTTGAACTAGTACTGTAAGTGTGTATTGGAATCATGACATATTGCATGTGTGTAGTTGAACTAGTACTGTAAGTGTGTATTGGAATCATGACATATTGCATTGTGTGTAGTTGGACTAGTACTGTAAGTGTGTATTGGAATCATGACATATTGCATGTGTGTAGTTGGACTAGTACTGTAAGTGTGTATTGGAATCATGACATATTGCATGTGTGTAGTTGGACTAGTACTGTAAGTGTGTATTGGAATCATGACATATTGCATGTGTGTAGTTGAACTAGTACTGTAAGTGTGTATTGGAATCATGACATATTGCATGTGTGTAGTTGAACTAGTACTGTAAGTGTGTATTGGAATCATGACATATTGCATGTGTGTAGTTGGACTAGTACTGTAAGTGTGTATTGGAATCATGACATATTGCATGTGTGTAGTTGGACTAGTACTGTAAGTGTGTATTGGAATCATGACATATTGCATGTGTGTAGTTGAACTAGTACTGTAAGTGTGTATTGGAATCATGACATATTGCATGTGTGTAGTTGAACTAGTACTGTAAGTGTGTATTGGAATCATGACATATTGCATGTGTGTAGTTGGACTAGTACTGTAAGTGTGTATTGGAATCATGACATATTGCATGTGTGTAGTTGGACTAGTACTGTAAGTGTGTATTGGAATCATGACATATTGCATGTGTGTAGTTGGACTAGTACTGTAAGTGTGTATTGGCTTTCAGTGTCCATGTGTTGGTTGGGAACTTCAGAAAGAGTGCGGAAAATTTTTGTCTGGAAAGGAAATATTTGATATTGTTAGGAACCCAGTTGTTCCTTGTCCTAATTTCTGGCTGGAACTGATTAAACACTTGTTTAGTTTTCTTAGTATGCACAGCCAGATTATTGTAAAACTGAAACTAGAGTTTTGATTTCTTGCCGAAGTCCTCCTCAGTCAGTGTCAAAATTTCAGCTATGATGACTGAACAATTGTTTATATGTTTATATGTTTGTTGTTTTTTGGTTGTTGTTTTTTGGTTGTTGTTTTTTTGTTTTTGTTATTGTTGTTTTTATCAATTGTTAATTAGTTACAATGCATTGTCACTTCATTTTATAATAATAGACACATGTCATTCACACACACACTTGCACTTTCCAGTCAGTCCAGGTCTGAATGTGAACCTCACCAGAGTGAAGATCTTGTCTGACCTCGGCCAGTCTCCATACTGCCAGGAGTACGAGAGAATGAAGCTGGGCAGAGTTCAGTTCCGCAGCTCCGAGATGGGCCTGTGGAGGACCAGTACTCTCAACCTCACCTACCAGGCTTGCTCAAGGTTAGCCCGTGACTCTAGTGTGTACATATCCTCTCATTACTCCAGCTAGCTAAATATCTGGTTGATCTGATTGGTCGGTTGTAGTCGACTGTTAGGTTTGTAATAATAGCAAATTTTCTCGTTCTAACAGCCAATATTATGTTAATTAAAACTTAACCGGATGTTTTGACTTCTTGCCAAAGTCCTGTTTGCAGGTTTCTTGTGTGGCTACTGATTAATGTGGTGTCATGAATATTGACAGTGTACCAGATGTGGGCATGCCCGCCATGACACTGTTACATGTGTGTTCAAACTTACTCACCAATATTGTCAGTCAGTGTTACTTACTTCCATAAGTATGCCTTAGTCTTTCTGTGTCTTCCTACTGAATCTTTTCCCTAAAACTCATAAAAATGATATTGTAAGCTGTCTTAATTTTTACATGTCCGAAGAAAAAAATCTTTTTATCCTCTCCGTTAGCCATTCTTGCTGTACCTGGAGTATAGCTGAGTTATTTGGTGTATTCTGTGGTGTAGTTATCCGGCGGTGTTAGTGGTGCCTGCTAAGTTGGGAGATGAGGACATTCCCTCTCTAGCCAGCCAGTTCCAGCTGAACCGGTTTCCCGTGGTTACGTGGAAGCATCCCAGGAAGGAGGCTGTCCTGCTGCGGTCCAGCTCGTTCGTGCCGTCTGTCATTGGCAAGAAGAAGTTCTCCGCGATCAATGTGTTGCCTCAGGCGCAGAAGCAGGCTGCCGCTAATCACGCTCAGAACAGGTCAGTCCGGTATATCGAGTTATTATTATACTGCTGAGATAATTTGATATTTTTACAATATTATCCTTTCTACCTGTGAATAATTTAATATTGAATGGGAATCAAGAAATTTCTTTATTATTGTTATTATTATTATTATTATTATTATTATTATTATTATAATTATTATTATTATTATTATTTAAAAAATTTTTTGTCAGTTTTGGTCCATTATCCTTACTGTATGAAGGTACGTTGTGTGTGTAGCGTGGTGTGAAGGTTGTAAAAGGCATGGTTTGACTTATTATGTTTTATTGTCCTTTTTTAAGACCTAATTACACCTGTCCAGCCTATATCCAGCCGTGCGGCAAAACGCTGCAATGTTCTGCACCTTTCATTGGTTCACAATTACCTTCAAGCTTTTTGTTTGTTGTTTGTGTATTTGTTTGTTTATTACAGAGCTGGAGTAGGAGTTTACAACGCGGACTTTGAGAAGTACCTGTATTGCTTGGTCCAGAGCTCCCCGTCCACCAGACAATCCCTCCAACAAGTGCAAGACATTTCTTCGGTGCCTGCCACCATGGAGTTTGAAGAAGAGGAGTTTAGACGTCAGAACTCCTTCAGGAGTCCTCCCTCGCCCACCCCGAGCAACGACAGCACTGAGTGCGAGCAGGACTTGAGCAAAGGTCTCGGTCCTCGGGCGAGAGCCCAGACCTATGGCTTCAGGATTCGTACCCGAGTGGGAAGTTCCGTCTCCAAACTCTCCAGAGTGGTTCTCAATGAAGCTGGGAGTCCGGCTGTGAAAAGGAAGCTGTCAACAAGAAGGAAGAATATGTCTTCTCCCCAACTGCCCAGGAAGCAAACACAGGAAGACGCTGTAAGTCGGAACTCTACCTGTTCTTCTGCATCTGATCTGTCAATGGATAAGATCAAGCAACAGGACTGTTTGAAGGAGGAGCCTCAGCTCGAAGAAATGGAAAGCGTGGAAAAGGGTGACAGTTCAACGAAGACTATTGAAGAAAATGGTGGTAATGAGGAGGAAACGGCTACAAAGATGACTGATGGAGTAGAGAAAAATAATGGTGAAGAAAAGGGTGAAGCTGAAAAGATGAATATGGAAGACGCTGGTGAAGCAGCAACGAATGCGATGGATTCTGAAAAACCTGATCCTGCAGAACCAGTTGCTAGAAAACCCAGCAGTCCTGACAAGCCTGGCAAATCTAAACTGAAGAAATCTGCCAAGAGCTCTGCTGCAGTGTCTAATGGTGGTGGTGGTAAGAAGAAGCCTACCCATAAGAGAACTCGATCTAGTGACCAGGTCATAGAGCTGGAGGCCACTGACATTCAACTTAATGATATCACCATTGCTGTTAGTGTTGGCTCCGCAAGCAAACCTAACAGTCCCATCGACTGGGAGGCCCTGGGAGAGGCAGAAAAGGTGGGGGGAATGTGCAATTTAAAATATTGTTGCTGTTTTTTTGTTTTTTTTCTTGTTTTTTTTTTTTCTTTTTTGTTGTTGTTGTTGTTTTTTGTTTAACATCCTTATAACTTGGGGGGGGGGCAATTTTTGTTTTGTTGTTGTTGTTGTTTTGTGTTTTTGTTGTTTTGTGTGTGTGTTGCTTTTTTTTTTGTTGTTGTTGTTGCATAGTCCTTATGTTGACATGACCACGAATGGTGCAAAGATGGTGCAGTCATAAAGTTAACTGATTACCCTTTACAGTCTAGTCCTTACCATCTTGTCCTTTACCATTTACCCTTTACCGTCTTGCCCTTTACCATCTAGCCCATGCACATGTGATAGATGCATTGATTCTCTGTCACTGCAGGAGGAGTATACTCCTATCAAGAGTAGCATGTCTATCACTCCAGACAACAGTGAGAGGAACAGTAGTCCTGAACTCCTGGACAGCATCGGGAAAGGAAGGAGGTTCACCTTCAAGCCAGACAGAATGGTGGGTGTTGGGCTCTAGTCTAGTCTGAGATACACTGACAACATGGTAGTCCATTGTACACAAGCTCGTAATAATATCAGAGGCCATGGCATTGTAGTTGTTGTTTTTTGTTTTTGTTTGTTTGTTTGTTGTTGTTGTTGTTTTTTGTTTTTGTTTTGTTTTTGGTCAGTTAGAGTGAGATGCTAAGGTAACAGGTAGTGGATTAGCCAGGGAAACCTGGTCATAAATTTGCAACTGTAACAAGACAATCACTCCTCACAATCTGGCAACTATTGGTGCAGAGCATGACTATACTGTTATAAATTCATGGCTCTGGCTTGCTGACGATTAATTAGTTAATTTGTTGCTGTTTTATTGTTTGTGCAATGCCAGCGTTGGGTTGCCTTTTAAATGTTTTATAAGTGTGCATACACAGCTCTATGTGGGATGATTTTGAATCATGTTTTTGAGGCATTACAATGTAAACTGTACATTATATTAGGGCACAAGAAAGCTCACTAAGCTGGACAATGATCAAGTCACGTGTGGCTTTTCCACACTGCCCACGAACCCGCGAGATTGGATGATGATGGACGTGTTGCCGGGTGAGATAGGACATTGGCAGTCCTCCGCCGTCTACATCCTGGGAGATCGCACCATCCTGCAGGATATTCCAGAAGATCTGTATCCCAGCTGCACATTTGTACCAGTTGAGGTGAGGACAAGTGTGGGATTGTGAGATTATTTTTTGATTCAGTCTTTCTAGATTGTGCAGAAGTCTTTCCTATTTATACGGCCAATAATTTTTCTTTAAGTCAACAGGTTAAGTTTTAATATAAATTTATTGGCTGTAAAATAATCAACACTCAGTATGTTGCAAGATTGCTGCATCATATTTGACACGCTGTTTTATTTGAGTCAATCTTCTCGTATTTTTATTTGTAAATTGTCTGGTCGCATGTATTTCTTTGAAATTGCGTAAGAGAAGGCAAACGTTGTAGATTAGATGCAGCCATTCTCGGCTGAAATAATTATAATAATAGCAATTTTTCTCGTTCTAACAGCCAATATTATGTTAATTAAAACTTAACCCAATGTTTCAACTTCTACCAAAGTTGCTATTATTAGATTCTGCTTTTTTTGTTTCTGTTTTTGTTTGTTTTTGTGGTTATCACTTCTGACTAACTTGTACATGTTCCTGAAATATGACCTACTTGTCTCGGTTGTTTAGGTACCTACTCCAGCCGACGTTGCCAATAGCTTCAAGAAGTTGATGCGTGCCTGCATTCCGAGTGCCCCACAATCCACCTACTTGTCAGCCGTCCAGGACAGTGGGTGGGGCACGCAGCTCACCCAACTCATGCAGCTGGGCGGTGCTGTGGCCGACCTGATAGACATTCAAGCCTCCTCTGTGCTCGTGTGCATGGAAAATGGCTGGGATGTCACGGCTCAGGTAAGGGGAGGTTGGGCGGAGAAGGTAGCGTACAGTGGGAGGATTGTGGAGGAAAGTAATGTCCGTGTGTATACAGCAGTAATGGGTTTCAAACTAGAAGTTTGGCTGGGAAAAGAATTAAGATAATAACAGTTATTCTCAGTTATTTACAGCCAGAATATATTTAATTTAAACATAGTCCAATGGCTATCATTGTAGTTATTTCAGCTTAGAATGACTGAATCAATGGGGGGAACAATTACAGTATGAGCTTTGAGTATTTCCAACACACTCATTTTATTATATCAACTCTTCTGAGTTGAACAGGAGGAATTTGGTGCTGTAGATGTTGTTTTAAGACAATGGACCTTACTGGAGAGCTTGTGAATATGTTGTTAACCCTCAGCGAGCATGTGTGAGAGGTTATAGTAGTCGTCTGTCTGTCTGTCAGTCTGTCATGCTCTAATTTTGGAGATTACTGACAATTAACCGTTGATTTAGGTATGAACTTACTCAGAACAAAGGTTTAGGACCATTCATTGTGCTATTTTTTTTTATATTTGGGATAATTGTTGAGAAAACGCAAAGCTTTCAGCTCCGCGTAGGTACCAGCTTTTGTGGGTAACGCCCCTTAGTGTCACGTCATAATCACGTGAGCAAATAATTTCTTGCAGCCAGAGGTGTAGTTTGCTTTATGCTCAGGGAAGTTAATGGAGTTGAAAGAAGTGCAGTTTAGCGTTGAAAATGTATACCGGTGAGTGTTTCTGGCCTTCTTTTGTGAAGACAGTGTTTCCATGTACCATTTTCATTGCTTGAGCTATATTGATGCCTGATTAAAATAGCTAATGGATTGCTTATTCTTTTAGTGTGAGATAATATTGTAATAGCTAGGTAGTGTTTAGTAACACTGAGGGTTGCACCTTTGGTGTTTCATTATTGTTGGTTTTTATAATGCACATACTTCAGTATGTACATGCTGTTGTTGTAGACATGCAATATTTTTTATATTGTGTACATTTTTAGCAGGAAAAAAATTAGTCACTCTAAACTAAATTAAAGAGTACTATAATTCAATAACACTTTCAATTATTGAAATTTTTAACCTTCACTTTTGAACAGCCACAACTGTCAACAGACAACTGTCACTGAGCATTTTTTATAATAAAAGTTACCTTCCAAGCACTGGGTGTGGTCTCAACGTCCGTCCGTGTAACTGTGACAGCAGTGTCATTTGAGATCAGTGGATGAACATACATACATGTTGTATTAGTGCATTTGCTGCTGATGTAATGGTTTGGTCACTCCCGGCTGAAATAGTTGTAGTAAAAACCATTTTTTCCCAAGTCTTGTTTTCTTGTTTTTATTATTATATTACATTATCTGTTAATTAAAACAGAGAAGAAAAAAAGAAACTGCTCTTACTAATTTATTCTCCTGTCACTGTGTAAATGCAATTCCTCCAGATTGTTTCCATAGCTCAAGTCTTGCTGGACCCTTACTACCGCACCATAGAGGGTTTTACAATGCTTGTTGAGAAGGACTGGCTATCCTTCGGCCATCGTTTCTCACACAACGGCAGCCATACTTCGGCCACTCCCATGACCGCCTTCACTCCCATCTTCCTACAGTTCCTGGATGTTGTCCACCAGGTGGGTGTGGCTAGGAGAACTTGGCTGGTGATGTTAATGTTTTGCTGCGGTAGTGTATGTTTTAATTGAAACACTCTTTACTTATTGAAAGAGGGGACATGCTAGACTTGTTTGTTTGTTTTATTTTTGTTTATTTTCCTCCTCCCCCTTGTCTTTCCTTGTACTTAGATAATGGAGCAGTTTCCGCTTTCCTTTGAGTTCAATGACTTCTACTTGAGGACGCTGGCCTATCACCAGAGCTCCTTGAGGTTCCACACCTTCACTGCGGACTCCGAGAAGGAAAGATATGCCAATAATTGGTAATGGTCTGTAGTTAGGCACGTAGCACAGCATACATACATAGCTGTCGTGTAAGATAGATCTATACCATGTGACTTTTTCATTCAACTCATCACCCGACACCATTTTTACACAATTGAACCCTTGAGGGGCTTACCCTAACATTAGTTGGAATTGTATGATATTAATCGAATAAATGCCTGCAATTAAACCTTCTTCCTAAGAAGGAATAAAACTACTTCCTTTTGTCTTCAACACAAGGAAGTAGAGGAAAAAAATATTTCCAATAAACATGTATGCGGGGGACTTTTCTGATTGTGTTAGGCCCAGTTGTCACATAGTTCAAGCATTTGGAAAGGTTCTAAGAAGTGGAGTTAAAACAACTGTCAGCTTCCTAGGAAAAGCTGGAATGTTTCTTCAGGTTTGAGACCACGTGTGTTTTATAAATGGGCGCTGTTCTGCTATTGATCTCTCCATTCTGTGATTCTTCCTCCCTTTTGTGTCGCTTATTGCGTTGCTTTGGCACTTCGGTACTCACCCTTGAGATTCAGTTTCAATATCATCTAATTTCTCTGGATTGTTTTGTACAAACAAACTACGATATTGATTTTTATATATTTCGGGCCTTTCCTGATTAATGCTGGGTTTTTTTGTTGGTATATTTAGTGAAAATGAACAGTTTTTTTTTATATCTTATGTACACAGTGTTTATTTCATACATATGTAGTATCAGAGTTTGATTGAGGGGGTGGGGCAATGAGATTACTTTGTTGGGGGGGGAAGCCAGCTGGAGAAAGGATAGGGAAGGAGGGAATCCCAATGGTACACCCTCCCTCCCCCTATCAAACTGCCAAACATTTATATGTACAATGTCATGTAATATTAAGTTTGATAAGCTCAGCCTATTCTCTAGTTTGTTTGGTTTTTGTTAGTAATTCAAATTAGTAGTAAAATGAAAACTAGGTCTTGGCCACACCCTTTTTAAAGGGACATACAGTATACTCTGGTCATTTTTTTGTTGTTGTTTCAGGTCTTAAATTGCAGTGCTTCACCTCACTGGTATTATATTATAGTGTTGATAGTGTAGCTGTTTATTATTACCATTGTCCTAAAAACATTTATATAAATATACAATAGACATAAAACATCTAGTGCTCATTGGTGTGTTTTTTTAAGGGCTGGTGTTGCAAAGGTTATAAGATGCAGTGTTTAGGCCGTATGCTGGTCATCACTTCGTATTCCTGGTCTGCTGTAGGTGTCATGTTAGGTGGGCGTGTGCTTGCTGTCATTGTCTCGTACACCTGTTCCTCAGTGAAGATCTTCTTGGATGACTTGGCCATATTGGTCATCACCTCGTACAGTACGTCTTCTTGATATGGCTGAGTTTCCCCGTTGTCTTTGGAAACGTCACTTTTGTTGCCCAGTTGTGGTGATTTGGGCGTGCCCGTTGGGAAATTCAAACCTTGTCCAACGTGTGGACGAGGCAGTTTTCTTTTAGCCTCATCTTCCAATTCCGATATGCTCGGAAACTCCATAGAATCCAGCAAAGGTTTTGGAGTAGCCATGGGGTTTAGTTTCGTCACCGTTGGCATTTGTGGTGTCCTGGCCGTAGTAGTCAGCTCTGCGTACACCAGGTCTTGGTCTGTAAAGGTGTGGGCAACTAGCTGTGGTGAAGAGATGACGGTGTTTGAAGGGAATTTCCCATCCATGTGGGAGTGGTTTGTCTTCCCTCGGCTACTCTCAGCCGTCTTCTTTGGTGACGGGTTGCTATCGGTCGTTTTCTTCTTCCACAACCCGACCATGGACTTTAGACCGACCACTTTGTTAATAGCTGGCGGTGTGTGTCTTGCATTTTCTTTTTTGTCTGGCTCTAGCAAGTTTGTCATGGACAACGCTCTACTACTCATTCCACTGGCCCCGCCCTGCAGACTCGTGCTCGCTTTGCTCTCAATGCTAGCTTTGTGTTTTTTGCCTTTGTCGTTTTCCTTGTTGCGCGACTTTTGCTGAAGCGTGTTCCACTTTCCCGGGAAGTTAGCAGCCTTGGTACCAGATTGTTGTTGTGGCAGTGTGGAAGAATGTGGGGGAGTGGGCGGAGAAGTGTTTGGGTTGAATGAGAGCTTCCTGTTTGTGGGCGGGGTTGCGCTGGAGAGCTTAATCTTGCTATGTAGCTGCCGGGCATCAGGTTTTAACATTGGTTTACAATCTGCGTAAATGTTTTCTTCTTTTACTTCGGTGGTATTGATGGTCATGTACTTAGCTTTGGTTTCTGGGGGAACAGGTGGAGCCATAATTTCTTCCTGCTCCTCCAGTTCTGGTCTTTGGTTATTAGCACAGCCTTCCTGTGTCATCTCTTGGTTTGTATTTTCCTCCAAAGTGTTGACTTTCCTGTCATTGTCAGCAAAGTTCCCAGTTGTGGAATTTGTGCTCATCTTTCTGTCGGTATTATTATTGTCAGTGGCTGTATCCATGGAGTTACTAGAACTAACTGAGTTCTCTTGAGTCATTCTTGGTGGCAATGCACATTCTTCATCTTCCTTGTCTCCCGTCGTCTTATCGTACTGAAGTTTGTCAGTCACAGTATCGGTGTTCCTGTCAGCCAGTCCATCTGTCTGCTGTCCTCCTGTATCGGTGTTCCTGCCAGCCAGTCCGTCTGTCTGCTGTCCTCCTGCAGCTGTAGTGTTACTCTGTGGGGTTGGTAAAGTATTTCGATCCCTTAGGGACTTTCCCCTGGTGACTGCCACTTCTGCATATATCACTGGAGCAGGAGGGTTGGGAGCCGGTACACTTGGTGCCGCTGTAGTAAATGAAGTCTCCTTCTGGGCTTTCTTTTCCGTTTCCTTTGTGGCATCTATGGTTTGATACAAGTCCAGCTCTATGTATTTTACTTTGCTTGGTTGTGCTGGTTGCTGTGGTAACTCTGCAGTTTTTGTTTGCTTCCCCTGAATATTTTCAATGACAGTATTCGTTTCCAATTCCATGCTCTCTCCTTGATCTTTTGAGGAAGATGGAGCAGTTGGAGGAGGCGGCAGGTGGCGTGATGGTGGATTAATTTGTTTAGTGTCATTTTCCCAAGCCTCCACTGTCTGGTACATATCAGTTTCTGGTAAAGGCATGACTTTTACACTGTTCTCGATGGAGACGTACATGCTGGAAATGCCACTGTTTATTGCATTCTTGCCAGATACGGGAAGCCCTAGCTTGTTGTCTTTCACACCATTTTTCTCTAGGGATGCCTTGGCTTCATTAGGGCATTTGCTGTTTGCAGTAGACGTTCCTGCTTTGCCTAGTGTTTCCATTTCAAGTGCATCAGAGATAACACCAGTGAGAGGAGAGCGTTGATGTTGTTGTAGTTTCTTGTTGAGGTTGTGATCAGCCAGTGGATGTTTGCCAGAGATTTCCTGTTCCGAGATGTTTGTCTTGTGCTCATCTAACGGTTTGGGTACAATGGAGCTAGAATGGAGGGAGGGAGAGGGAGGGAGAAAAGAGGAACGAGGATAGATAAGGTCCAGGAATTTTGGAGGCATCAGTTTAGATGTAACAATTGTTCTTGGAGTGTATAGACTTGTGTTTTCACAACGTACACAAGTATGTGTGCATACAATTCCAAACAAATCCTAGTGCTTGTTGCTATATCAGCAGGAAAAAGATAATAAACTCACCCCATAGTGGCGTTGGATAAATCCTTTACTTTAATCTTCTTTCTCTTCAAAACAATCCACACTATTACAAGCACCACTGCAATCAGCACCAGGACTGCGAGGAGTCCTCCAATGGCAGTGCCGGCTGGGACAGCCACCGGCTCTGCTCCCACGGGCGCCCTGCTACCTGCAGTTGTAGCTGGTGGACCATGACTGGCGTCTCCATTGCTCTGGCTTCTCACAGTGGTCTCAGTGAGAGTCCTCGCTTGAGCTGCGAATGCCAGACTCTGTTCCCGGCTCCAGTCCGTGGTCACGAGGAGACTGGCTCGGAATTGGACGGTGTTTTCGTCCATCTCTGAAGTGCAGTTCAGTTTTGCATCGTAAAGATAGTCTGTCCGGTACGAACAGCTGCAAATGGTTTGAATATTGGAATGTATGGAGGCAGTCGTCTCTGCTAGAAGTACGTCATAAGCACTTCTGTTGGCCTACATAAAGGAATTGAAAGTCAGAATCATTACTGTCATTGTTTTCAAACTGCTTCCTGGAATTCCATGTTCAATGTTTTTTATTTATTCTACAACTAAAATTATGTATACAAGAATGGCTTATGGGTCAAAGGGCTGTGGTAGGACGCGTGTGAATCATCCTATTCTACCTTGCACCTCAGAGTTGTGGTTTCAACACCCTATCACTAAGGACACTTCAAAACAATTCTTTGTAAACTACTGCTTTCACAATTGGATTCATTGCATAAGATTTATTGGGTCAGCTGGCACAGAAGGATGCTGGCTGTTAGCATTTCTTCTTGAACAATGCATGTGTGTGATGGAATGTGTATGTGTGTGTGTGCGTGTGTAACCTTACCAACAGAAGTCTGCATGGTTGCTGGATATTTGTCACTGTCATGTACGGAACAGTTTCTACAATCCAATTAAATAATCGATGAATTGAGGGTCATCCCCACCCTGCTGGGACTCACCTTGAGGTGGGTGTGTCTGGATCGGTGCTGTCATTGTGCGTTGACCTGGCTCCACTGACCCCGTGAGTATGGTAAAGGATATCACTGACACCGTGTATGTTGTGTTGGGCAGCAGACTACTGAGTGTAGTAGCACGCGCTGGTGCATTCACCCTTGTGGTCGCATTCGTGTTGCCCAAATGGCCGGCAGTCGCAATAGACACCTGGTAATAGGAAAGGGGTGGAGTTCCGAGATTATCGGGTACCTGCCACGATACATTAATCCAAGTATCACCTTCGTCCAGTGTTATATTGGAGATTCTGCTGGATGGACCTGTGTGTGTGTGTGTGTGTGTGTGTGTGTGTGTGTGGAGTGGGGGGAGGGGGAATGTTAAAATTGTTTGTTTGTTAAGCAACCCATAGTTTATAAAAAACAGAGATTAAAAAAAAAAAACGAGATAACATTAGTCAGGCATTTAAAAAAAGGTGATTTGTTTATTTCTCAAAACCACGGCAGTCTGACTTACGGTATACAACTAAAGAAAAGTTTGCAGCAATGCCAGTCATTCCTCCGCTACAAGTCAGGGTTTGCCCATCCAGCTCGCTTGCAAAGTTAATGATAGTGAGCAAGTTTCTACCAAATGAAGGTGCTTCTCCGTATGCCAGGAAGTTGAGGTTGCCTGTGAGCTGGTTTTGGTTCAGTCTCCATTCTATCCACTGGAGTGTATTGTCCGTGGGAGAGAAGAGGTCGCACCTGAGCGTAGTGACATTGGATGTGTTGACTGGGGCATATATCACACTGCCACTCGGAGGCTGGATCACATTAGCTGATCGAATGGCTGGAAAGTTGTAATACACCAGAAAGCTCACAATAAAGGAAAATTCTGGAGCAAAATCCTAGTTTACTCTAGTGGGTTTTTTTTCTATCATTGGCAAGTGAGCAAAGTGAGCTTGACACTAGATGCAACCCAACATGGAGGACTATGGCTTTTTCAGGAAGTCATGAAAACACAGCGCTACTCTTCTCTATCTTGCCATTTTAATTCCAATACACTTTGACTTCCATTGGCATACAATTAGCAAGCTGATGCACTTTGAGTTCTGTCTCCACTAAGCACAGCACTTGAGCTTTGAAGAAAAAAGAATTCTTCCAAATATAATGTTTCACTCTGTTCATTTGTAGCTCATAGCAAGTTCTCTCTCTCTCTTTAAATATTACTTTTATAATTAATGTATAATAATATGTTTAGATTGTGGGAAAACACTATAAATATATTTATTTCCTCACTATTTTTTTATAATCCTTTTTGTCTGGCTAGCTCACTCTCTGTGTGCTAATGTATAGCACTAGTTTGTTTTTGTACAAGTCACTCAACAAATATACAATGATTGTAAAATTTTCATTGTACTCTTTATATATTATGCCTAGCTTAATTTTAGAACTGTCTCTTCAATTCAAAGATAACTTGTAGCGTGTTCGATGTCAGTACTGACTTTCAGTATGGTACCTGCCCTACTTCCAATATTGCACAACTAATTCAGACATTGATAGCATTCAGCACTACCTCACCTGGACTGCACCAGACTAGCAGAGCAACAACACTGATGAAAGCAGTCTCCATGAAAGATAAACTGACACTTGGCTAGTTACTCGACCTACTGAAACTGGAGGCTGCCTGGGCTGGATCTTTCTATATGAAACTAAGAAATGTTTGTGTTATGAAGACTTACACATGCATCGATGGATTGTGCTTGTTATGCAAGTTATTTGCAATTAATAGTGCACAAGTGTGGGCGATCATTGTGCCGTGTGTGTGCGTGTGTGTGTAATCAGGTGCTAGAATCGTTGTTGATCTTGGACTTGTATTGACATTCTGAAGTAGGAAGAAGCTGTGTGGCTTGCATTGTAAAGTGTGTGTGTGTGTGTGAGTTCCTAGCCCGGCTCCAGGAGCTTTGCTTGCACGGCTCACAGTGCCTGCTTAGTGCACAGGCATCCTGGCTCTGCCAGGTGCGTGTGACCACCTAGTGGCAGCAAGAGAATTCACATTTGCATATGAACATTACCATCATCTGCTAGGCCACTCTCCCAGCCTCACTGGAATCTTATACGAAGTGATTGTGAGTCAACGCCCTCTTTTTTATTTATTTCTAGCTACATTTCTCTGGCCTACCTCATGCTACATCATCATCATAATTGTTCAACCTGTTCCTCCAATTTGCTGCTTTTTTTTGTAACCCTTTCTCCGTGGATAGTTTGACCCGGTCAGATCGTGGGCTACAAACGCCCCAATTACCGCGATATGTTTGATGTATGCGCGTTTTATGTCTAAATAAACTAAATCGGCATGAAATGAGGATCACTTTGGTATATTTTATTATGATTTTTCAATACAAGTTTTCTTGCTATGGCCACGGCAAGTGGCCAGATATATACCACTCCACTCCCGAGGGTCTTCACTTCTTCTAGCAATAGTAAGAATTGGAAGGATTCAGTGAGAAATCGAGTCAGTTTCTCGGATCTAGATGCTGGGAGTGAAAATGGAGACAACCCTTGCAGATGGGTCAGCTATGCTTGGTCTCCAAGAACATCTGGGTCTAGGAGGCATGGAGCTTCTTCTTCACACTATCAATGCCAGCATCACACCTGCAAAGAAAGATTGTTTGATGCTAAAAGAATCAGACTTTTGTGATCAGAATTTGTAGAGATGAAGGGTAATGAATGACGTTGTGCTCCAAGTTCTCTGCTCGTCTTTGTGTATGTATAGGGAACTGCTTTTGAAGCACCATACAATAGTCCATTAGAGACCGCTTTAGATGGTTAGCTCTGTATCATAACTCGGAACATCCAGAAACGTGTCATCATTCCTATTACTAGGCACAAGTTCATTGATACTATTCTATTATTGTGAACTAAAAATGTTGATGATGTTATAGATAACGATGTAATAGTTACAGTTCGTAGTATAAGGTATTGACAGCAATGGTTGATAGAATGCGTGCATGTTTGGTTGCCATGGCAACCACAAAGTATCTGTTTAGGTTCATCTGAAAGTAAAATTACTAATGATTCATATGATATCCACACTATGTATTTTTGTTTTAATGAAGCCCCTCAGTGAATAGGCGTGCTCGGAGTGAACAATAATTGAGAGGTTAGGCACAGGAAAACGCACTGTGAAGTCAACCCAACCTAGCTAAGTGCTCAACTACAGTCACCCACTAAACAAAAAGGAATTATGTTTAAGCACTATAATTAAAGATATGTAAGTAGTAGCAAGTAGAACAACAATAGTAGCAATAGTAACAGCAACTGAACTGAGGGCCCTAACCTGACCCTTTTATAGGCTATGGGCCCAGGTGTGAATAAGTGTTTAATCTGATAGTCAATGTGTGAAGTACTATAATAAAGGGGTGACGAAAACAGAGGGAGGGGCAGACAAATAAGAGTAGTTAGTCATCATTCAGGGTGTGGCCTGAACACTCAGAACTCTCAAGTTTTTTGTTATGCTACCTCCATTCAACTGGGAAAGGATTGATCTATCTTAGTACCTTATCAACTACTATTATTTCTAAAATTTTGAAGCTCCGAAGTCCCTAATATACTTACAAACAAGAGGGTTATCATCTGTTTAAATCATGGTTAATTTTATCATTTCACTGTTGGAACTTTTTGTGCCTTTTGTACGCAGGCTCAGCTATCGTCCCCGTACCAACCTTCACGGTGCTGCCGCCAAATCAGACCCTCTCTCGTCTATCTGGGACTACATCAGCTCACTGCACAAGGACTCCATGATCTTCTACAACTTCAGATATAACCTCCAAGACTACGACTATGATCAGGTATGGTGCACTAGAACATGGCAGCTATATAGTGCTGGTGGTGGGTGGATGGGTGTGGGTGGTAGAAATGACCATCATTACAATTTTAACCACCAATAGTCATCAATGAAGTGTGATCACTGAGGGCCGGGCACATTCACAAGTATCCAGTAATATTTTTTAATGTTGATGTGCCACGGCATAATAAATATAATTTGCAGTCAAGTTTTCATCGCTTACCCGTTGGGCTTCTCTTGATGGCCTTTATGACGTCTCCTTATTATTAGGTAGCTGAAACTATTATGAAGTTGGGGGAAACTGTAACTTGTTGTTTTGTGTGTGTGTGTGTGTGCTTCTGTCACATGACTGTGTGTGTGTGTGTGTGTGTTCCAGCCTCCCCTCAGGCCCCACTCATACCAAGCTAACATTGACATCTGGAACTTCTACTTGGACAACCATCTGTCACAGTTTCCTCCCTACGACACAGAGCTGCTGTCAGAGGGACCCCTTACCCTCTTAGACATGCACCATAACTTCTTCGAGAAGGAGAAGCTGGCCCTGATGGGCGTGGGAGGTGACCATCCAGGATCCTCCTTCAGTGAGATCACTTCTCTACTATGGCAGTACACAAGTAAGTGAGCATTGAAACTACACCTGGGTGAAACTACACCTGGGTGAAACTACACCTGGGTGAAACTACACCTGGGTGAAATTGTAATGTGCTGATAAAAATATTGTCATAAATTCTATTGTATTTCCTACAGCACTTACTATAACATATTTGTTTAATGATCCTTTTCCTCTCAATATATATATATATACATATACATATACATATATATACATTTTTTTTCCCTGTAGTACTTAGTTTAATACAAAGATGTTTTGACCCCAAAAGGTCTTCTTAAATAAACAATTACGATATAATTATGTTAAGAATGGAGTAAATATGGCTCTCTATAATCTTTTTCGTGCTTTTCTCTTGTCTCCCCACAGAGATGATGAATGCATACGCAGAGCGCAGTGGTAATTTGCCTCCGGTCACATGGATCGAGCTGCTCAATGAATTGGTGGCATCCTCTCCTGATATATCCTTCACGAGCCCCATTAATGCAGTAGATGTACGTGCATTGCCAGTCTGTGCCACGAAATGTTGTCATGCTTGTTTTTATTTTCTTTGTTTTGTGCCTGTTTTTTGTTGTGTTTTGCTGTGATTGTGTTTTTGTTGTGTGATTGTGTTTTTGTTGTGTGTTTGTGTTTTTGTTTATGTTTTTGTTGTTTTCGTTTTTGTTTTTGTTGTTTTTGTTGTGTGTTTGTTGTGTGTATCAGGTAGTACCAATGGACACTTCATTGAGAGCTCACTCTCAGTCTCTGCACAAGAGGACTACATTGGCTGTTCTCATGAAGGTACTTTAAAAATATGGCCCCCTAGATATTATATAGCTGTGTCCCACTTTGATGTCAATATGTTTGTAGCTACATACCCTGAATAAATAGGTATGGATTGTTTTGGTACAATTATCTCTGTGAAGCCATTTTTCTAAAGATACCAATGGCAGGGATTTTTAGGGAGAAATTTTGCCCCTCCTAAAATTATTATGAGAAACCCCCCTGAAATTTTCACACACAAAAATAATTAATTTGGTCCCTCTCAAGTTTGATTCTAAAAAATACCCGCCACTGGTTTTACTGTCAACTAGTAACGTGTGAACTCTAATGTATTGGGTACTTGGCCGGCAAATGTGAAAATAAGGGGATTATGTTGGTCATGATTCAAGTTATCAGAGTAACTGAGCAATGGAGCACTGTTCTTTGTGTCTGTGCAGGGTAAACTGGCTGCAGAATTTGAAAAGCACTTTACTAACCCTCACCAGTTTGAGCTGATAGAGAGGAGACGAAGACATTACGAGTGTAGCTTCTGCAAGAACAAGATCAGCCGGAATTTGGACGAGCGGGTGGTCAAGTGCAAGAAGTGTGGGCGTGTATGCCACACCCACTGCAGCAACCTCATGCCACACAACTGTGGCCAGGAGAAGATCATTGGAAGACGATTCTCAAAGAAGGTTAGGTTTGGGTGGTGCGCGGAGTCCAATTCTTGTGCAGTTTGACTTTTAGATAAACTAAATACTGTCACTCTAAGTGTGTGTATGTGTGTGGCTGGCAGAATTATATCAAGTATGTGTGTGCACATGTATGTGTGTGGGTGGTGGAAAATGATATTACTTGCTTCAACTCTACACTTCGGGCAAGTCTTTTTACCCCTGTAGAGAGAGTTTGGCTGTTTTTCAGAGGTTATTTTCTAGTGTAATAGATCATGTTCTTCATGTTGGTTGTTGTTGTTGATAGTTATGTTGTAGTTGATAGTCATGTTGTTGTTGTTTTTTCCGAGTTCCTTTGTAGAGAGGTTCCGCTTGTACTATATTCATAAATCTGTTTGTTAGATATTGCGTGCAACAGCTTGCAAACCCTCCAGTTAGCTTTCCAAAGAATTCATACAGTATATCTAACTCACTAAATGATGTCATGGGAATGGGAGCCACAATAATCCATTATATAGCCCTAGCTCTAACCCTAGCTTTATCCATGGCACGTGCTACCCAATTCCCTGTGAGATCCATGGCACGTGCTACCCAATTCCCTGTGAGATCCCGGCCTACTTAACTTCATGTACTACGTATGTTCCTGTATCCAGAAACCGCCTCCCAGAGAGGTGGAGGGCACTAACTGGGTCTTCAACAACAATGTCTTTGATGGTATGCCTCAAATTAACGAGGGCTATCTGTACAAGAAGGGAAAGATTGTGCGCAACTGGAAGCTTCGCTGGTTTGTGATGGACGCAGAGAAGGGAGAGGTGAGCGTTAATAAAACAACTAATAAATGTTGTGCTGCCAATGATCTAGGATCGTCAAGGAATGGCAAAAAATCTTTTTATATTATTTATGTCTCAATTTGGTTTAGCCAAGTCAATACAGGATTTTATATGATACAACTTAGTGTGTACAAAATGTTTGCCCCACCCACCTTTTTCCCTTCTTTTTTTTTTTCCCCAGAATTAGATTTTCTCAACAATGTTGACTTGACCTCCCTGAGATTTAATTAATTAATTAATTAATTAATAGTGGTGTCAGCATGTGCATGTGTGTGATGGCTAACCAACTATTACAAAAGTGTGTTATGATGCCCAGTGGGCAGAGTTTAGTTTCATTGTGTTGTTTTATTCTTTCCAGATCAACTATTATGAGAGTGAGAGAAACGAGAAGCTTCATGGCACCATCTTCCTGAAGGATGTGACGTCTGTCATTGAGGCAGAACATCAAGCAGTGCCTACCCTCAAAGCTGGAGAGGTCGGATTCTTCTTCAATGTAAGAAACTCCCCCAGGCTGTACATGAATAGGGTATTTGATCTTTGATTTAATAGTGGTGAACTTCAGTTCAACTTGCTGACAAGCTAGCTAGCCTATAGCTGTACAAGGATATTCATAATTTAATGGAAAAGGGAGCTTTATGAGCTATACACAGTATGTGTGAAGTAAAATAACATATTTAGCTAAATAGGTTGCTAGGACTGCCTAATACATTACTCTGTCACTAAAATGCCTCCGCATATATACTTTGTAATTCATTAGCACTTATCTTTGCAGGTTGTCACACAGAAGCGAGTGTTTTCACTGATGGCTCAGAGAGCAGCAGAAAGAGCTGGCTGGATATCTCTTATCCAAGCTGCACTTACAGCATACAAATCAAGGACAACACAATAAATTATTTCTTGTTAATTTTTTTAATAGCCATGTGTCAGTAACTCTTCGCTCAATTTTTTATGCATCTAGACGTCTTCAGATTTTGTGATTGATTTTTTTTTTTTTGTCAGCATTATTATGGTAAAGCACTTGCAATTTAAGTTCTGCAATGTACCAGCATCTTCAAATATTTTATGAAATTAGATTTAATTAACTGTCCGAATTCATTATTGGAGGCCTAGTATGTTGTGTAATGTTTTCGATAGGCTTCTTTTGCATCGAACTACCAGGTCTGGAAAAGGGTTTGCGTTTAAAAAACGCGGTACTTTACCCAAGATGCTGGGCGCAATGTTTACTAGAGCAGCAATGGAAATTTGAAGTGCTCCTGAGTAGTTCTTGCATGGTTGGGTTAAAGATATTCCAGTTCTCGTTCTGTGTTCTTATTAGTAGAAACATTTTTAGAATTCCTGGAACCATGGCGTGGCTCTCCTCAGGTATGAACTCTAATTACACCAGTACTTTTTTATATTGATTTGTCAAAACATATTTTACCCGTCGTAACTTGGTGATAGAAGGCAGCCTTCAGCTTACGTGGCCTTGTGGCTATAAGAACCAATTATTGATTTTTTGAGCTACACACTCTAAATACATTTTTTACTTAGGTAGTGTTTTGTTGTTGTTTTAATCCCTTGTGGTGCATTCCAAACTGTGTAAAAGAAGAGCTCTATAAAATATATTGTTTAGCCATTTTGTAGGACTAGATTAACAGACAGGTATATTGAGGCATATAGGTAGGCAGACAGACAGACAGATACACAGCCAAAACCTGCAGAGAATAATGATACATAGTTTACTGTATGAATTATTATTGTTGTTGTTGTCATTTTATTATTAATGTACAGTTTTAAATGAAGCTGCTTTAATACCTAAAAGTACCACTTGTGCTGCACCTGTGTGGGTGTGTCTATATTGATAGGGTCTTCAAACTCGGAGTTAATAGACAGCCTCGTGTCTAACAAAATCCTCAAGGACAGTCGTGTCGTGTCAGCCATGCGAAGTGTGGACCGTAAGAACTATTGCTCCTACAATCCGTACGTGGATTCCCCGCAGTCTATCGGCTCTAAGGCCACCATCAGTGCTCCACATATGCACGCACATGCCCTGGAGTTGCTCAAGGATAACCTCTACGAGGGGGCGTGAGTCTAGAAGTTCTAATGTTGAGGGTGATGGAGGGCATATTGCATGGGGTGAGGGTGTTGTTGGGGATGGGCGTGACTTGTGCATTGATTTGCGGGAAGTGGAGGATTTACTAGTCTAAGCTATTGTTCACTTAAACCATATAATCCTACATGTACTGGAGTGCTTGGGGTTTCCTGTTGAAGCTTTAGGTGAGTCTTACATGTTTAGCTTCTCTCATGAAAACAGTGTTAACATATACTGTTTTGTTGCACGAGTTATGTCTCCACTTGCATGAGCCACATATTGACATATTCATATTGATACTATGCCAAATAAATTCTTCTCTTGGTCGTTGTAATAGCTAGCTAGTGTGTAGTGATGCTGAAAGTTCATACCCTTGGTGCTTCATTATTATATGTTACTATTATTTATACTTACTCATTATCAATAATTTTATTATTTTTTATTAATACTTCATTATCATTATCATTAGTAATTCATTCATCATTAATAATAAAAAATTACAAATCAATTGCATTAGAAATTTCATCCTTCATGGCTCATCCTAATTTTAGCACTATGTGCATATTGGGGTATGTTTGTTTTGTAGAACCTGCTTGGATGTTGGTTCAGGGAGTGGCTACTTGACGGCATGCATGGCTCAGTTAGTGGGAGAAACTGGTTGTACAATTGGTATCGAGCACATCCCAGAACTCACGGCTCTCTCCATTAGCAACATCAACAAAGACAATCCTGAACTCCTCCAATCAGAGCGCATGCTCCTCATCACAGGAGACGGCAGGAAGGGCTATCCGGAGAAGGGTCCTTACGATGCTATTCATGTCGGAGCTGCTGCAGATGGCGTTCCTACAGCGCTCCAAGACCAGCTGAAAGTCGGAGGGAGGATGGTGGTACCTGTGGGTCCAGATGGTGGCATTCAGTACTTGGAGCAACACGACAAGGTTCAGGATGGCTCGGTGGTTGTCAAGAGACTGATGGGTGTCCGTTATGTGCCTCTTACCAGTAAAGAAAAACAAGTGGGAAGATGATCCAATCAACTCCTGAAGACAATTTTTTTTGTTTGGTTGTTCAGTTCATAAATTTCAGTTCTATCAGACCTAGCTATCACTAGCTACCTGTTATGTTCCGTGTTTCATTGTTTGAGGTGGTAGTGTGTTGAAAAACAGAAACTTGTCATCATAGCTTAGATACAAGTGGTTGTACAATTGTATATTATACTTTCAACAAAACCATTGGTTTAGCTATATGAAATAGCTACTAATATATCACAATAATACATAGATGTAAAATAATCTAACTATTGTTTCCTTCCTTACATAAACTATGTTTTCACAGCTTGTTGTAATGCCTGATTAATATTATTATGTTATTTGTAGTTATTGGGGTTTTTTTACTTTTTTATATTAGTATTTAAATGCCAATAATTTAGCCTACTAAGAGATAACAAATAACGCTAGCACAAGTGAATTGATGAAGATAGTCAAGAACTGACAGAGAGTCAGTGGAGCTGCTGAAAAATAACCGGTGTTTGTGTCATGATGTCTAGTCCCAATGCTACTTGCTTCACATACCTAGACAGAGTCAGTGACTGTTGTATGTTTTGTAATGTGTGCTCGTAGCAACCTGTCTGTTGTGTGTATTAAGTGTCTCCGTTCTTTTTATAACTTTTTCTATGAGCTGAGCCCTGGATATATTTACTCTTGTGCCTAGCTCAATTCACTTCAGTAGCATTTTCTCACTATACCATTGCTTACTGTATTTGGAGAACACACAAAAAAAACAACTAAATTTCTCTGGTTATTAATAGGGTTGGTCAAACTGGTAGAGAAAATTCTCTTAGTGTGTTTTTTCTCAGAACTTGGGAGTACCTGAGCAGACGAGACTTACACATCATTGCATGTAAATTACAGGAAAATACTCTCAAACAACTCGACTTCTAAACTGCCATGTCCAGAAACAAAAAGCATGCAATCACCCTATCGCGTGTGCGTGCTGAGGGTCAAATGGAGGTTAACACCCAGTTAGACCGGAAACGGAAGGATGGTGGTAAGGTGGCAGGAGTATATAGGTTTTGGCGGGAGGTCAAGAGACCTTGTGCTAGCAGAATTACAGGTGCACAGAATCAGGCCAAGCCAGCTTGACCAGCAGCAGCGGGGACAGCAAAATCATGTCTTTCACCCACCACAACCCATTTCTTTAGGGATTTGCACAGGGAGTAGAAGGGAAGGGGTGACCTCTCCACTAGGTTGAACAGGCTGAGGGTTTTCATTTTAGTGTGACAGGTATCAGATTGGAATTTGTGCTGGAGGCTTTTATTTTGGCACCAACAGCTGGTGCAAAAATAAGAAGTAATTGGCCAGGCAAAGGGCCAATGTAACTCCAAACCACCTTTGCTACCTGGTGTCCAAACTCTGGGAAACAATCAATGGTGTTCAGTCGTCAGCATTACAAAAGTTTCTTCTTACAATCCTTCAAAACTTAGTCTTAACAGCTTGCTATTGGAGTGTTCAATAGTTATAAATGTGTCCAAATACAATTTTCACAGGAACCCACCAATGGAACACGACTATAAACTTGATGACTCCTTCCACCCAGAATTCTATAGCATACCTTGGAATCATGTTACAGAGTGACTGGAGTTAGGCCAACTATTTGAATGTATACACCACGTACAGGACATAGACCTTATATTTAGCTAGACGAAAGTTGTATACCTCGCTTTGTTCAGTCTCTTTAGACATAGCTACTACAGCCAACTGTGACAATGTTTAATTCAGAAACTGGAACAGGCCCAATGAAGAGCCTCAAAATTGATTCTACAAACTTCATATCCACATCCTGACTATAAGCAGCAATGTTTAATAACTTTCAACCTCCTACCTCTCAAGCATTATCTTGAAATGGCTGTAATGATGTTTATGGTTAATTCAATTAAAAACTAAAGTTATCATATCCTATGCTAGCATCCAAAACACACACTCAATCTACGACACACATTCACTGCAAAATATGTCAACAAGTCTTATAGCTACTTCAACAGAATTCCAAAAGAAATACCTTCCATCCATCGCCATTTCACTGGACAACAAAAACTATCAAAACTAAGTCATGTAGAAAGTGTTCTAATCTTCCTTACACATAATCAACTCATTTTGACAACATAGTTATTTATTTAGACCTGTTTTAGTAGTCCAGTCTGGCCCTCAGTACTCCAGTCTGGCCCTCAGTACTCACTCACACTCATTCATATCCTTGATTTTATTCCATACAAGAGTTGAACGTTATTATTATTGTTATTAATGTGAGTCCTCCATTCCACTAATATGTATACCCACTCATAACATTCTTTCCAATTTCCTAAGTTTGTAACTATGCTGACTTGCTATCATGTTTGTGCATTGTTATGTATGTGTTTCCATGGTCATGTCACCTCGTAATCATGCAATTCACATGTGCATTTGGTTTGTGTATTATAAATCGATGAGGTTTTAGATTTAAGAAAGCAGGTTACCTACTATTGAGTTAAAATAATGATTATTCAAAAATTATAATAATGAGCTCAAAAATAGACTAAGTTTTAATAGTGTTGCCTTGTAATCCAACTAATTCAGCACTGACTTGCCAAAGACGTTCAGCAGTGGCGTCATCCAGTGCCTGAGAATTAGTCAGTTTCTTCAACTTGCAGCCCACATAGTACTGTCCAGAGTTCGCAGCTATGCCTTCAGCCACTGAGCAATGGATGGTCGTCTGTGCCTCTCTCACTGGACTCATCATGAACATCCAGCCCAACACTTCCACAATGCGGTTCTGCAACACACAAGACACCAGCAATCCCAATGTAATCTCTCTCTCTACCTTTATTAGCTGCTGGTGTCATGTTTTATCTCTATCTTCTCACAATTCTGTAGCAGAGCTTTGTTAGGAACAACCTTGCATCTTTGTAGACACTGGCTTACTGTTGTTTTCATTAAAAAAAATTAATGGAAACCCTCCAATTATTGAATAGTAAATGACACCTTATAAGTTTCACAAGTATTCCTGTAGCTATCCTCTCTTGTAAACAACAAAATATTTTAATCTTTCTGTGGGCTATTATTAATTCCCTAGTTTAAAGTTGGGTTGGATTTTTAACACTCACCAAGCTCCTTCTTGTCTTTCAGTTGTTTTTTATTGCTGATGTATGCATGTGTTTGCTCGTTAAATTGTATTCTTGTACAACACTTCCTCTTTTGGTGAACTGACAGAACCAATTATAACTAACTTAAAGTATATGGGTGTGGCCCTTAGCAACTTCTTGCATTTCAACTGACTTGCTCACTGTGGATTTCAAAAGCCCTGTCCCTCAGGAATCATTAATGTATTGTTTCCTAATTTATGTTAGCAAGCATTTCTCAGTTTTATTATACATGTATGACTTTACATTAGCAACTTGTAGCACTACAAGTAATCAAGGTCTCACAGATACGCAATTCTAAAGTTTAACTTAAAGCTAAACTAAAAGACGTTATACAGTATATAGTGGAGCTTGCATTAAGTAATAGTTATAATATCTGTGTTTCCCACTTCCAATACATTAACACTTACCAATACAGATTTATGGCGGACAATCTGTGTTTTAACAATTCCAGGATGTAAGGAACATGTTATTACATTGGTATTTTTAAGTCTTTTTGCGAGAGCTTTGGTAAAAAGAATGTTTGCAAGTTTGCTTTGTCTATATGCAGTAAACGATTGATATGATTTTTCAAAATGGAGATCATCAAAATTTATTTTGCCTTTTTCATGAACTACTGAAGATACATTCACAACTCTTGCAGCTGGAGCCTCCTTCAGACGCTCTAATAGAAGATTGGTGAGCAGAAAATGGGCCAGGTGGTTCACACCAAACTGTAGTTCAAATCCATCTTCAGTTTTAGAATAAGGTGCCATTAAAACTCCTGCATTGTTAATTAATATATCAATATGGGGTTCTTCTTCCAGAGTACGAGAGGAAAATTCCCGCACTGATCTCAGTGATGCTAGATCCAACTGAGAGTTAGTCTCGCGGGGCCAGACCCTTTACCAATTCAGGGTGGCCGCACATAGCAACGTGCACCGCCTGTAGATCCGAACATTAATTTATTCCCCGCCAATACCCCACCATTTGATAATACGCGAGCAGAAACTATCGCGCAGTAGTAGCAGAAGTATACTTTGCGAAGTTGTAGTGTTTTAGTTTAGCTTCTTGTTGTCTCATATCCGTTTACAGCAACTCTCCATACGTCGTCTGAGCTCACGCAGCAAGGTGCACCAGGCTGCCTCTCCTCCTGTAGCCGTTCTCTGGACTCTGCGCACCTGAACTCAAGTGCAGATGGATATACCAGGCTCGATTTCTGCGGAGCGAAGACTTCCCAAGCTGCGCAGATCTAATACCTTCACCTATGGCTATCTCCAATAAACTGCTCTCTCTTCTGACTCTCTTGTTATTGTTGTATTGATGTTTGTTTACTCTTGATATAGGAGGGCTCTTTTTAGAACCAATACAAACTAATTGAAAAAAAAATTGCTCGCGTACTCTACAGTCCCGCAGTTCTTATCAAAGAACTCATTTCATTGGTTAATTCTTTGATTTCAAATCATGTGACCAATTATAGCGCCGCGCGAGGGCTAGGGCTAGGGTGACCAATCAGAAGAATTCTTTGTTAATCCTGCGGCTCCCATCCTACACTACAACTATTACACCCCCCATGCATGGCACCCACGCCTTGGTGGGTGGCACCATTATCTCTAACTACCCATTTACTTACCCCATTACCTACTTACCTTCTTCACCATCTATGTGTACTCCCTGAGTCTGCAGCACTATTTGCTGAGTTGTTTGGCATGGGTGGCCAACGGGAACCCCGCCCCCAATCAACATGTGCCAATTGGGGCTAATTAACGGGCAGGGCAAGCCCCTTTAATCCCGCCAAGGGAGGCACGACCACCACCCCAAGCCAGCACATCATAAACACTTGCCAAGAACTAACCCCACTTTAGTTTGAATCCACCAAAAATTAATAACTAACAATTCAACATACACAACACAATGAAAAGGCTCAGGGAGGCACTCATAAAAAGAACACACAAAACACACACAACAAAAGGTTCAGACATGCGCCCACACTAGCATAACATCACCGAGTAGCTCGCTAGCTGCTGTCTTGGAATCTTGACATACTCCAAGTATGCTAGGCTTTTCCATCGGCCAAGAGTCCTGATGATGGAGTCCTCAATCCCTTTAGCTGCAGCTGTTGTCGCCGCCCCAATGCGAAAGCTGTGGCTGGCATAACGACCGGCTTGGATGCCGGCCTTCGCCAAAGCGTCTCGCACCGCCTGCACAAATCTCTGCCTGGTTAGGGGTCTGCCGTCCTTAAAGAGGAACAAAGGGCCAGGTTGCCTACCCCGAACAAGCAGGTATACCAGCATGGCAGAGACCGGGCATAGGTTAGACGGCACCTTGCCGATAAAAAGAGTGATCCCTTTCCTGAAGGGGTCCGTCTTCGATGCCTTGAGGTGGACACTAAGGACACGAGGACTCGCAGGGTCATCGACAGCGAGGTCGCCCCAGGCCAGGTGAGTGGAGGCATCAAATCCCGTGTCGCATGGTACGGTGAACTCTCCGGCTCTGAGGAACCCAAAGAAGGCCAGGCAACATGCCGCCCACAGCATAATGTAATCTGGGTCCCTCGCACTGCACTCCCAGACAGCCTTGATCTGGCGCAGCAAAGGTGGGGTGATAGGCAGGCGCTCCCGGCTGGGGTCACCCCCTTCACTCTGAGACCGCTTCACACCCCTTAGCACATAGTGAAGCCGAGAAAGAGTTGGCAGGAAAGGATCATCAAGTCCCTCCTCGATGTGCAGGTGCCTGATGCCCTGATTCATGGCCCGTGTCCTGGAACACCATCGGAACAGGAGCATACTGTTGTCCTGGAACTCCATCAGGACAGGGGTATTGGCCACCACCGGAGGCCCACAAAGACGAATGATATGTCTGGAATTTATCCACTCGTCGTGACCTTAGTACCACACAGACCCATTTTGATACCCAATCACCCTTTTATTACCTAACCACTCCCTCTCCTGGCACTGTACTATCTCTCGTGTAACTACCCTATCCCTTCCCTTTGCTATCTTACCCAATCCTACCCTGCTGCCATCCTACCCTACCCACCCCTGCTATCTACCGCGCATGCCCCAAATACATAAATATCGCATGGAAGTGATCATTACTGGCGATAGAATCAATGGATAAATAGAGCGTAACATGAGTGAAATAGTCTAAACAATCAATGAATCTAGCCCATAGTGTCCTGGGCACACCCTCTACTGGGCAGGATTCCTCCCTTCCCCTGTGGGGGGACACACCGACTTCTTGTGGTCCCCGCCACAACGGGAACAGATGTGTTGGAAACGGCACGGGATGGCGACACATGCTCGCCCGTCGTTCCATGCAAAGCATGCTGTGACACGCCGCCTCTTCGGTTTTGGGGCGGCTGGGTGGCCTTCTGTGCCCCACTGGAACTAGCGGACAAGAGGCACCTGGTGTGCAATGCCTGGTCCAGGCGCCCAAACTCTGCTTTTCCCAGCGAAGGCACCTGTTGCCGGAAGTGAGAGTCGTATGCACGCCACCAGTCTCCCTTTTCCCCACCGGATAGGACTATGGCAAGGTATGCCCATAAGTCCACAGCTTTGCCAGGATGGGATTGGACAACGATGCCCGCAAATTGGCAAAAGGCCCTCACCCATCCCATCAAATCTCCTACCGGTCGTAGCTTGTGGGCTGGCACTGGCTTACTGTCTTCCCCATCGAGCGAGCGACGGAGTTCCACTTCCAGGTTTTCCTCCGTCAACTCCGCCACATCGACGTAGTCCCCCTTGAGGATTCGGCGGACAATTCTGGCTGGCACCACCGGGAGGGTCTCACCCAGCTGAAACTTGGTGGTAGCTGGCTCGGACGGTGTGGTAGTCGCCTTCGTCGGTTTTGCTGCCACAGGTTCTGCCAACCCAGGAGCAGTAGCAATCGTGGGGAGGCCGAGATCCCTCACCCGACCGACATCAAACTCCCCGAGCCTTGATCCTATGGATGCGGTATACACCACACTTTAACACGGACCACACATATCACTGCCCACTGACAGCAGAGAGGGGAGCACTATTGCAGCACTCTGACTAGGATCCCACCTAGTACCACCGTGCAGGGTAGGGGTCTCTCCACCTACTGCAGTGCTCATCTCACCTACTCAGCAACCTATTGGTCACTCCCAATAGAGAAAGAGCCACTGCTCGAGGTAGGGTCTCACCACTACCAACACCTGCTATGATACAATCTACACACCAAGTATAATTCACTAACACAATATAAGGGTCACACCGCTCAACAATCGCTATTAGATCATGTCTGCTTGCCTGTGAGCATTGCTCCAACTCGAGGTAAGGGTCGCACCACTTACCAAGCACTATTTAGGTACTATCTTCTCCCCCCAAACATTACACTCCACCGACATTGCCATACCTTGGTAGGGTCACCCTCTGGCAGCTACTATTCACAGACACTTATACCACCCTGTGTACATTACACTAACACCACATACTACTCCCCAACCCTACTAGAGGTAGCAATCACTTCGGCTGCACAAAGGGTAAGGGAGTAAGGGTCACACGACTTACTAATACAGGTGAGGGTCTCACCACCCACCAAACACTGCTAGGAGTACCCTTTACTAAGTAGCCAGCAAGCTGTAAGGGTCACACCACTCACATGTGGGGTAAGGGTAGTCCCCAGCAGTTATTATTATTATTAACAATTAAGACCTTATCGTGGTCATATTACTTAAGCTACAAGCTACAGACTACACATACCATTGGGAGTTTCAGCTGCCCCTGCTCGAGTACTGGAACTCTCCCCAAGGTTACCAGCAGCCGCGTCTAAAGGGGGCAGTCCAGAGGGGGTAGGCACAGCTGGGGCAGTCCCAGTAGCATTGCTGCTACCACTTCCAGTGCTAGCCAGTTGCCGCTGCTGGTCTAGGAGTTCAGAAACCACCGCCCTAATGCAATCCAACACCTCCTCGGGGATAGCTCTGCGCCCAGGCTGTCCTTGCTCTTCACTTGAACTACCACCACCCCCACTGTCTACGTTGTTGGTAGCCATGGACCAGTCGGGCAGATGAAATAATCAGGCAGTCTGCTATAGTGGTGTAAGTGTTATCTCCACGTGCACTGACTGACTGACTAATGCGCACCCGCTCTGTGCTCCCACGTGATGCTGGGCCACCAAAACCCAGCACCCCTTTACCAATGTGTAGGAATTCCCGCCTGGGATTAACCCCACCTAACCTGCAGCTAAGTGGCCAATAAGAACTGCGGGATGGCTCTGCGTACGAGATATGGGGGTGGGGCTAATTCTTAAGAATTGCGAGTGGAATTAAAGTTCCAAATTTTGTATCAGTTTTTCTTGGAATCTAATAATGAGAACGACACAAAAATTTTATACACGGGTAAACAAAAAAAAATGAACTGCACCACAACGAGAATTTTTCAATATCTTATAAATAGAAAAAATTGCGAATATATCAAAGTAATATTGAAATGGATAAGTCTCGTTGTCTTGCAGTAGAGTATCGGCTCGGCTAGTAATGCACCAAATTGCGGAGCTCCAACTTACCGCACCGCTCCAAAAAAGTGCTACAAAGTTTTCATACCTGTCAACTGTCCCAAATTTGGCGGGACAGTCCCGATTTTCCTTTCTCTGTCCCGCTGTCCTGCTTACTGCTTATAATGTCCCGAATTTTTTAAGCATAAAAGGGTGGGCGTGGCCACATTACTTAACTGGGGTAAATTCAGCATTAACAAAATTCGGTAAAGGACTTCAAGCACTGTAAGCTGCTAAATATTTTTGTTACTGAATGGCTGAGGGTGTCCAAGGAGCTCCAGGACCTTCAAAGAAGGCAAAAAGGGAATGCCACTACCTTAATAACTCATGGTATAAGTCGGAGTAGCAGAGGAAAGAACTTTGGTTTTTGCACTTTGCGGTACTCATATAAATATTTCTCATGGGGGTGTGTCAGATGTAAGGAAACATTTAGCTACTGCTAAGCACCAACAGATGGTTCAAGCTGAGGGTGAATCTATGGATTTAAGGAAAATGATCAGTCTCCAGTTAGAGATGGTGCTACTAGAGCAGAGATTTTATTTGGTATGTTTGTTGCTGAGCACAATATTTCCTATTGTTTTGAATTGGATACACCTGTTGAACTTTAAAGACTGCCAAGCATGCCACTATGGACTATAATAGAGAGCATAGCTAGATCATACTTTTCTGTTTTGCTTCAATGTGTTTCTTTAATATATCCTGATTTTTTAATTGAAATCCTGATTTTTTTCACAGTTTGTCCTGATTTTTTTTACTGGATGGTTGACAGGTATGAGTTTTATAACCAGGCCCCGATATTTCCTGATATTTCCTCCAGATTCGCTCTAAAATTAGTGAGCGGCTCCTTCGGCAGGTACTGTGTCCTTGTGTTGTAGTAGAGAAGCCCCTGTAAGTATACAATAGTAGTAATCGTGCATAGCAACCATGAACAAAAAATTGCGTAGGCGGTGTGCGGCCACGCCTGGACTTAGAGGTAGAATTTGCAGCATCTTCAGCTGCCAGACAGTTGGGTTACGATAGTATGAAGGACAAGCAGATAAAAATTGTGAAAGAATTTGTCAAAGGTATTTAAGATATAAAATAATTTACTATGTGTTGGATATTGATTTTTTTCCACTTGATTATTTAATAAAATAGGTAATGATGTATTTGGAGTTTTACCTACAGGCTATGGTAAAAGCTTATGCTATGGCTGCTTGCCTTTTGTTTTTGACTCCTAACTTCTATTAGAGGAGCATTCTATCATCATTGTTGTTACACCACTAACAGCAATAATGGATGATCAAGCAAAATGTTAAAAGTTTACTATTTCAATTTTGATTTCCTTTTTCTTTATTTTTAAGGTAAACATTTTTTCGATGAGAGGACTTTCAGTTGCAGCTATAAATAGTAGTAGTACTGTAGTAGTGAAACAATCTGTTATGGAGGGAGTATTTCGTCTGGTATTTTTTACTCCAGAATTACTGCTACTTAAGAAAAAGTGGAGATATATGATGCAGAAAGAGACGTATTTAAAGAGATTGAAGGGGTTTGTTATAGATGAGGCTCACACTATAAAAAAAATGGTAAGCTGATAGAAAGACTGAAGTCAATTTAATTAATATTATATTGACTACTATATTTTCTTAGGGGTGAAACGTTTCGGCACACTCTACTCACGATTGGGGAAATAAGAAGCATTCTTCCCAGCAATGTCCATGTAATGGCACTAACAGCTACTGCCACAAAATGTCTGCAACATGAAGTTGCTGTCATTTTAGGCATGCTAAACCACATTACTGTGGCAGTGTCTCCATGTAAAACAAACATTATGTATACAGTTTCTATGTTCTCAACTATACAGGATACATTCCAACCCCCGCTGTCAAGATTGAGGGAAGAGCGAATCAATATGCCACGCATTATTATCTACTGCAGACGGCATGAAGAAGCTGCGGATTTGTACCTATTCTTCAGAGATGGACTAGGACATGTATTCACAGAACCCACTGATGCACCTGATCACTCTAAATTTCGTTTGGTAGATATGTTCACCAGTTGCACAGATTCTGAAGTAAAGTCAGATATTGTTTCCTCATTCACTTCACCCAACTCCCATTATGAATAGTGTGTGCAACTATGGTGTGGGCCCCCAAAGGGCATGCAAGCCCACATTTGAAGGAGACAGAAGACATGAGAAGGAGAGAGAGACCAGGGAAGGAGAGGGAAGAAGATAAAGAGAGAGAACATGCATAGAAGATATTCATTTTTGTAACTATTCAATGTTGTAGATGTTTGTGTGTGCGGATTGTTTACAGGTGTTTTGAGACTAACTTGTGTGTCACCTTATATGGTCATGTTGTGGAAGAACCATGTTGTATATGTGTTAATCGTTTGTGGAATCCTTGTGTAAGGGGTTGAATGGTCATGTGGTGTTGTTTGTGCTGTATCATCCTTGTTTTGTGGGTGGAACTCTGGACTGTGTATAAAACTCACCCACCATCATTTTTGTAGTCAGTCTATTTCATATCAAGTTCTAGTTAAGACTAAGTTCTTGTTCGCTGTGGCGATAGAGTAGATTCTAGTGGCAGCGATACTATAAGCTGCCTACCTACTGTGAGTTACCTGAAGTTCTGAGGAGCCAAAGGCCCACAAACGGCTTTTGGTTTAGGAGTTGATTGCAGTGATGTTAGAGAAGTGATACATCTAGGAGTACCGGAAGACATTGAATCTTATGTACAAGAAAGTGGCCGTGCTGGGAGAGATGGACTACCTGCACTTGCTCTTTTATTGAAGAAAAAAAGAAATCAACATGCTAATAAAAGCATACTCCAGCACATGAACAATACTGAAAAATGCCGTAAAGACTTACTATTTCAAGACATGGACAGTTATAGCTACACATACCAGCACCAGTTCACAGTGTTTATGTTGTGATATTGTTTAACTAATTGTACTTGTGGTTCATGTAGCACTACTCATTCCGCCTTTACATTCTTGTGATCATTAAATTAAAATTTTAATAGTTTGTTTGGATATTAAATTAAAAAAAGAAACTCAGAGAAAATCTTAAACTATGATTACAACTTTAAATGTGTTTTAATAAAATCTTTAATTTCATTGACACTCTTGAAATGTAGAGAGTCGAGGATTTTTGAAGCTTGTATGCATGCGCCCAGGCATTTATTTTAAACACTGTAACTGTCTCAAAATTAATTGCATGTCTTTCTCTGCATTTGCTGCTTGATGACCCCCTGAAACATTCGTAACAAAATTATTTACTATCAAAATTTGCCAACACTGGGTCAATAACACCAAGAACTTTTGAAGACTTGATAATAACTTTCTCTGTCTTGTTGGCCCCTAATCCTTGTAGTGAAGTTTTTAACAATTTGCTTAGATGTTTCATATGAAGATCGTTAGGAATATTTCTTCCAGGTAACCCTTGAACATTAACAAAACGGCCCCAAATAAGGTCCGCAGCTAAGCGAGGGGAAAGAGAAAAATCATGCTGAAACAACAGATCCAGGCTTTCTAAAGCATAGTTATTTCGTCTTGAACTATGAAACATGGGTAATAGGTACCTCCAACACCTTAGCACTCGCTCACCATCACCCTCATGTATGCTGTCACTATACTCCAGATAAAAGCAACCCAATGAAGTTTAAGTTTATATATTGTTCAGCAATTTTGGCTGAAACTAAGTGTAACACTTTCTTTCTGCTCTCAATCGACTCCATCCACTCATCCTGTAAACCAGGAAACAGAGAGCACGAAGGAATTTCATTAAGATCCACCATGCCAAGCATTTCCATTGCTGCTGCTAATATGTGTGACTTTACTACTAGGACAAAAAAGTCATCGCAGGCATTGAAATTATCCAGGGGTTGTTTGACTACATTTGTCCTCCCGAGTACATTTCGAATCTGATATAGAGTACCTACCACACTCTGCTATGGATTTTTTGCTGAAGTAGTGCCTGAATATTAGCTGCAGAATAAAAATATTAATTAATTAAATTTGACTGTGGAGAACTCTCTTATAACTTCAATAAGTAAAGAGAATGATACTAAGTTATCAATAAAACTATGTTTATTAGGTCTGTTTATTTTTCTGCAGCAATTCCAATCCCTTACTCTCCCAATGCACACACAGCACGGTGTGACATCATTTATCAAATACACTCCCACTACAATATTAACATGCCACTATTCATAAAGTAGCCACCCATCATTTACAATGACATTTAACACTTACTGACCAGCTCTCAATGGGTACATAGTTGAAAGCTGGTTAAGTTCTCAGATCAAATGACATGTTTACAAACTTTCAAGGAATGGGGGGAGGGATTTGACATCAAGCTTCCAGGATGTTCTCTCAATATAACCCTTAATATTGTTGTTTGTTGTTGTTACGGGGAAAAATAATGCCTCTATTTTACTACAACTTACTCCAAGAAAGTTTGCCTTGGTGTGCCAATCTTCAACAGCAGGGACAAAACCTGTGAACTTTTTTTGATGAAGAGTTGCTATTTACTCTAATTTTCATAGCTGTCCTAGTCCTGGCAGCTGTCATCTGATCTCCACCAAATATAATTGAATGAAACTTTGCTGTTTCTTTTGTGACCATTTCACCTGTACTGCAACACTTCTTTTCTTGATTAACAATAGAGGGAACATACTGATAGTGGTGCGCAAGTATATCAACCATTTCATCAAGTTTATTTTCATTTTTTAGAACCACACCAAAATGGCAAAAAAAAAAAAAAAAAAAAGAATTAATAAAAATAATTTTAAAAAATTTAAAAAACCAATGTAATATGTTAGTGCTCAAATATGCCAATTCCCACAAATGCCAATAGTAGTCGTTATAATCAAACCTGGCTCAGTCAATAAGTAAGGTAGAAAGAATATTTTCCTTTAAAAGTGGCATTTCAAAGTACAGGGACGTTAAATAATTTAAGAAACTAATTAACCACAAGCATTTGGAATTTGATAATTGGAGCGCCCTTTTTTGGGGCGCTGTGAACAAGTCATTATAATATTGCTTTCCTTCCCCCGCGTAGCGGATCAGGGTTGGTAAAGGGTCTGGCCCCGCGTGACTAAGGTTGTTAACGATATTCCAGTTCTCGTTCTGTGTTCTTATTAGTAGAAACTTTTTTAGAATTCCTGGAACCATGGCGTGGCTCTCCTCAGGTATGAACTCTAATTACACCAGTACTTCTTTATATTGATTTGTCAAAACATATTTTACCCGTCGTCGTAACTTAGTGATAGAAGGCAGCCTTCAGCTTACGTAGCCTTGTGGCTTGTGGCTATAAGAACTAATTATTGATTTTTTTTAGCTACACACTCTAAATACATTTTTTACTTAGGTAGTGTTTTGTTGTTGTTTTAATCCCTTGTGGTGCATTCTCTACTCAAACTGTGTAAAAGAAGAGCTCTATAAAATATATAGTTTAGCCATTTTGTAGGACTAGATTAACAGACAGGTATATCGAGGCATATAGGTAGGCAGACAGACAGACAGATACACAGCCAAAACCTGCAGAGAATAATGATACATAGTTTACTGTATGAATTATTATTGTTGTTGTTGTCATTTTATTATTAATGTACAGTTTTAAATGAAGCTGCTTTAATACCTAAAAGTACCACTTGTGCTGCACCTGTGTGGGTGTGTCTATATTGATAGGGTCTTCAAACTCGGAGTTAATAGACAGCCTCGTGTCTAAAAAAATCCTCAAGGACAGTCGTGTCGTGTCAGCCATGCGAAGTGTGGACCGTAAGAGCTATTGCTCCTACAATCCGTACATGGATTCCCCACAGTCTATTGGCTCTAAGACCACCATCAGTGCTCCACATATGCACGCACATACCCTGGAGTTGCTCAAGGATAACCTCTACGAGGGGGCGTGAGTCTAGAAGTTCTAATGTTGAGGGTGATGGAGGGCATATTGTATGGGGTGAGGGTGTTGTTGGGGATGGGCGTGACTTGTGCATTGATTTGCGGGAAGTGGAGGATTTACTAGTCTAAGCTATTGTTCACTTAAACCATATAATCCTACATGCACTGGAGTGCTTGGGGTTTCCTGTTGAAGCTTTAGGTGAGTCTTACATGTTTAGCTTCTCTCATGAAGACAGCATTAACATCTACTGTTTTGTTGCACGAGTTATGTCTCCACTTGCATGAGCCACATATTGACATATTCATATTGATACTATGCCAAATAAATTCTTCTCTTGGTCGTTGTAATAGCTAGCTAGTGTGTAGTGATGCTGAAAGTTCATACCCTTGGTGCTTCGTTATTATATGTTACTATTATTTATACTTACTCATTATCAATAATTTTATTATTTTTATTAATAATTCATTATCATTATCATTAGTAATTCATTCATCATTAATAATAAAAAATTACAAATCAATTGCATTAGAAATTTCATCATTCATGGCTCATCCTAATTTTAGCACTATGTGCATATTGGGGTATGTTTGTTTTGTAGAACCTGCTTGGATGTTGGTTCAGGGAGTGGCTACTTGACGGCATGCATGGCTCAGTTAGTGGGAGAAACTGGTTGTATAATTGGTATCGATCACATCCCAGAACTCACGGCTCTCTCCATTAGCAACATCAGCAAAGACAATCCTGAACTCCTCCAATCAGAGCGCGTGCTCCTCATCACAGGAGACGGCAGGAAGGGCTATCCGGAGAAGGGTCCTTACGATGTTATTCATGTCGGAGCTGCTGCAGATGGCGTTCCTACAGCGCTCCAAGACCAGCTGAAAGTCGGGGGGAGGATGGTGGTACCTGTGGGTCCAGATGGTGGCCGTCAGTACTTGGAGCAACACGACAAGGTTCAGGATGGCTCAGTGGTTGTCGAGAGACTGATGGGCGTCCGTTATGGGCCTCTTACCAGTAAAGAAAAACAAATGAGAAGATGATCCAATCAACTCCTGAAGACGACTTTTTTTTTGTTTGGTTGTTCAGTTCATAAATTTCAGTTCTATCAGACCTAGCTATCACTAGCTACCTGTTATGTTCCGTGTTTCATTGTTTGAGGTGGTAGTGTGTTGAAAAACAGAAACTTGTCATCATAGCTTAGATACAAGTGGTTGTACAATTGTATATTATACTTTCAACAAAACCATTGGTTTAGCTATATGAAATAGCTACTAATATATCACAATAATACATAGATGTAAAATAATCTAACTATTGTTTCCTTCCTTACATAAACTATGTTTTCACAGCTTGTTGTAATGCCTGATTAATATTATTATGTTATTTGTAGTTATTGATTTTTTTAAACTTTTTTATATTAGTATTTAAATGCCAATAATTTAGCCTACTAAGAGATAACAAATAACGCTAGCACAAGTGAATTGATGAAGATAGTCAAGAACTGACAGAGAGTCAGTGGAGCTGCTGAAAAATAACCGGTGTTTGTGTCATGATGTCTAGTCCCAATGCTACTTGCTTCACATAACTAGACAGAGTCAGTGACTGTTGTATGTTTTGTAATGTGTGCTCGTAGCAACTGTCTGTTGTGTGTATTAAGTGTCTCCGTTCTTTTTATAACTTTTTCTATGGGCTGAGCCCTGGATATATTTACTCTTGTGCCTAGCTCAATTCACTTCTCACTTCAGTAACATTTTCTCACTAAACCATTGCTTACTGTATTTGGAGAACACACACAAAAAAACCCTAAATTTCTCTGGTTATTAATAGGTTGGTCAAACTGGTAGAGAAAATTCTCTTAGTGTGTTTTTTCTCAGAACTTGGGAGTACCTGAGCAGACGAGACTTACACATCATTACATGTAAATTACAGGAAAATACTCTCAAACAACTCGACTTCTAAACTGCCATGTCCAGAAACAAAAAGCATGCAATCACCCTATCGCGAGTGCATGCTGAGGGTCAAATCAAATGGAGGTTAACACCCAGTTAGACCGGAAACGGAAGGATGGTGGTAGGAGTATATAGGTTTTGGCGGGAGGTCAAGAGACCTTGTGCTAGCAGAATTACAGGTGCACAGAATCAGGCCAAGCCAGCTTGACCGGCAGCAGCGGGGACAGCAAAATCGTGTCTCCCACCCACCACAACCCATTTCTTTAGGGATTTGCACAGGGAGTAGAAGGTAAGGGGGGACCTCTCCACTAGGGTTGAACAGGCTGAGGGTTTTCACTTTAGTGTGACAGGTATCAGATTAGAATTTGTGCTGGAGGCTTTTATTTTGGCACCGACAGCTGGTGCAAAAATAAGAAGTAATTGGCCAGGCAAAGGGCCAATGTAACTCCAAACCACCTTTGCTACCTGGTGTCCAAACTCTGGGAAACAATCAATGGTGTTCAGTCGTCAGCATTACAAAAGTTTCTTCTGGTGTTCCTCAGTCATCCTAGGGCCTCTCTTATGTTTGATTCAATGAGTGACCTCCAAGAAATGGAACCTTCTTGCAACATTTTTCTCTTAACCGATGACACAAAATGTGGTCATCTATTTGTAAGTACTGAATTTGATTACAATCCTTCAAAAGTTAGTCTTGACAGCTTGCTACTGGAGTGTTCAATAGTTATAAATGTGTCCAAATACAATTTTCACGGGAACCCACCAATGGAACACAACTATAAACTTGATGACTCTTTCCACCCAGAATTCTATAGCATACCTTGGAATCATGTTACAGAGTGACTGGAGTTAGGCCAACTATTTGAATGTATACACCACGTACAGGACATAGACCTTATACTTAGCTAGACGAAAGTTGTATACCTCGCTTTGTTCAGTCTCTTTAGACATAGCTACTACAGCCAACTGTGACAATGTTTAATTCAGAAACTGGAACAGGCTCAATGAAGAGCCTCAAAATTGATTCTACAAACTTCATATCCACATCCTGACTATAAGCAGCAATGTTTAATAACTTTCAACCTCCTACCTCTCAAGCATTATCTTGAAATGGCTGTAATGATGTTTATGGTTAATTCAATTAAAAACTAAAGTTATCATATCCTATGCTAGCATCCAAAACACACACTCAATCTACGACACACATTCACTGCAAAATATGTCAACAAGTCTTATAGCTACTTCAACAGAATTCCAAAAGAAATACCTTCCATCCATCGCCATTTCACTGGACAACAAAAACTATCAAAACTAAGTCATGTAGAAAGTGTTCTAATCTTCCTTACACATAATCAACTCATTTTGACAACATAGTTATTTATTTAGACCTGTTTTAGTAGTCCAGTCTGGCCCTCAGTACTCATTCATATCCTTGATTTTATTCCATACAAGAGTTGAACGTTATTATTATTGTTATTAATGTGAGTTCTCCATTCCACTAATATGTATACCCACTCATAACATTCTTTTCCAATTTCCTAAGTTTGTAACTATGCTGACTTGCTATCATGTTTGTGCATTGTTATGCATGTGTTTCCATGGTCATGTCACCTCGTAATCATGCAATTCACATGTGCATTTGGTTTGTGTATTATAAATCGATGAGGTTTTAGATTTAAGAAAGCAGGTTACCTACTATTGAGTTAAAATAATGATTATTCAAAAATTATAATAATAAGCTCAAAAATAGACTAAGTTTTAATAGTGTTGCCTTGTAATTCAACTAATTCAGCACTGACTTGCCAAAGACGTTCAGCAGTGGCGTCATTCAGTGCCTGAGAATTAGTCAGTTTCTTCAACTTGCAGCCCACATAGTACTGCCCAGAGTTCGCAGCTATGCCTTCAGCCACTGAGCAATGGATGGTCGTCTGTGCCCCTCTCACTGGACTCATCATGAACATCCAACCCAACACTTCCACAATGCGGTTCTGCAACACACAAGACACCAGCAATCCCAATATAATCTCTCTCTCTACCTTTATTAGCTGCTGGTGTCATGTTTTATCTCTATCTTCTCACAATTCTGTAGCAGAGCTTTGTTAGGAACAACCTTGCATCTTTGTAGACACTGGCTTACTGTTGTTTTCATTTTTTTTAAATTAATGGAAACCCTCCAATTATTGAATAGTAAATGACACCTTATAAGTTTCACAAGTATTTCTGTAGCTATCCTCTCTTGTAAAACAACAAAATATTTTAATCTTTCTGTGGGCTATTATTAATGCCCTAGTTTAAAGTTGGGTTGGATTTTTATTTTTTCTCTCCAAATGACGCTCACCAAGCTCCTTCTTGTCTTTCAGTTATTTTTATTGCTGATGTGTGCATGTGTGTTTGCTCGTTAAATTGTATTCGTAATCTCTTGTACAACACTTCCTCTTTTTAACACTCACCAAGCTCCTTCTTGTCTTTCAGTTGTTTTTATTGCTGATGTATGCATGTGTTTGCTCGTTAAATTGTATTCTTGTACAACACTTCCTCTTTTGGTGAACTGACAGAACCAATTATAACTAACTTAAAGTATATGGGTGTGGCCCTTAGCAACTTCTTGCATTTCAACTAACTTGCTCACTGTGGATTTCAAAAGCCCTGTCCCTCAGGAATCATTAATGTATTGTTTCCTAATTTATGTTAGCAAGCATTTCTCAGTTTTATTATACATGTATGACTTTACATTAGCAACTAGTAGCACTACAAGTAATCAAGGTCTCACAGATACGCAATTCTAAAGTTTAACTTAAAGCTAAACTAAAAGACGTTATACAGTATATAGTGGAGCTTGCATTAAGTAATAGTTATAATATCTGTGTTTCCCACTTCCAATACATTAACACTTACCAATACAGATTTATGGCGGACAATCTGTGTTTTAACAATTCCAGGATGTAAGGAACATGTTATTACATTGGTATTTTTAAGTCTTTTTGCGAGAGCTTTGGTAAAAAGAATGTTTGCAAGTTTGCTTTGTCTATATGCAGTAAACGATTGATATGATTTTTCAAAATGGAGATCATCAAAATTTATTTTGCCTTTTTCATGAACTACTGAAGATACATTCACAACTCTTGCAGCTGGAGCCTCCTTCAGACGCTCTAATAGAAGATTGGTGAGCAGAAAATGGGCCAGGTGGTTCACACCAAACTGTAGTTCAAATCCATCTTCAGTTTTAGAATAAGGTGCCATTAAAACTCCTGCATTGTTAATTAATATATCAATATGGGGTTCTTCTTCCAGAGTACGAGAGGAAAATTCCCGCACTGATCTCAGTGATGCTAGATCCAACTGAGAGTTAGTCTCGCGGGGCCAGACCCTTTACCAATTCAGGGTGGCCGCACATAGCAACGTGCACCGCCTGTAGATCCGAACATTAATTTATTCCCCGCCAATACCCCACCATTTGATAATACGCGAGCAGAAACTATCGCGCAGTAGTAGCAGAAGTATACTTTGCGAAGTTGTAGTGTTTTAGTTTAGCTTCTTGTTGTCTCATATCCGTTTACAGCAACTCTCCATACGTCGTCTGAGCTCACGCAGCAAGGTGCACCAGGCTGCCTCTCCTCCTGTAGCCGTTCTCTGGACTCTGCGCACCTGAACTCAAGTGCAGATGGATATACCAGGCTCGATTTCTGCGGAGCGAAGACTTCCCAAGCTGCGCAGATCTAATACCTTCACCTATGGCTATCTCCAATAAACTGCTCTCTCTTCTGACTCTCTTGTTATTGTTGTATTGATGTTTGTTTACTCTTGATATCGGCGGGCTCTTTTTAGAACCAATACAAACTAATTGAAAAAAAAATTGCTCGCGTACTCTACAGTCCCGCAGTTCTTATCAAAGAACTCATTTCATTGGTTAATTCTTTGATTTCAAATCATGTGACCAATTATAGCGCCGCGCGAGGGCTAGGGCTAGGGTGACCAATCAGAAGAATTCTTTGTTAATCCTGCGGCTCCCATCCTACACTACAACTATTACACCCCCCATGCATGGCACCCACGCCTTGGTGGGTGGCACCATTATCTCTAACTACCCATTTACTTACCCCATTACCTACTTACCTTCTTCACCATCTATGTGTACTCCCTGAGTCCGCAGCACTATTTGCTGAGTTGTTTGGCATGGGTGGCCAACGGGAACCCCGCCCCCAATCAACATGTGCTAATTGGGGCTAATTAACGGGGCAGGGCAAGCCCCTTTAATCCCGCCAAGGGAGGCACGACCACCACCCCAAGCCAGCACATCATAAACACTTGCCAAAAACTAACCCCACTTTAGTTTGAATCCACCAAAAATTAATAACTAACAATTCAACATACACAACACAATGAAAAGGCTCAGGGAGGCACTCATAAAAAGAACACACAAAACACACACAACAAAAGGTTCAGACATGCGCCCACACTAGCATAACATCACCGAGTAGCTCGCTAGCTGCTGTCTTGGAATCTTGACATACTCCAAGTATGCTAGGCTTTTCCATCAACCAAGAGTCCTGATGATGGAGTCCTCAATCCCTTTAGCTGCAGCTGTTGTCGCCGCCCCAATGCGAAAGCTGTGGCTGGCATAACGACCGGCTTGAATGCCGGCCTTCGCCAAAGCGTCTCGCACCGCCTGCACAAATCTCTGCCTGGTTAGGGGTCTGCCGTCCTTAAAGAGGAACAAAGGGCCAGGTTGCCTACCCCGAACAAGCAGGTATGCCAGCATGGCAGAGACCGGGCATAGGTTAGACGGCACCTTGCCGATAAAAAGAGTGATCCCTTTCCTGAAGGGGTCCGTCTTCGATGCCTTGAGGTGGACACTAAGGACACAAGGACTCGCAGGGTCATCGACAGCGAGGTCGCCTCAGGCCAGGTGAGTGGAGGCATCAAATCCCGTGTCGCATGGTACGGTGAACTCTCCGGCTCTGAGGAACCCAAAGAAGGCCAGGCAACATGCCGCCCACAGCATAATGTAATCTGGGTCCCTCGCACTGCACTCCCAGACAGCCTTGATCTGGCTCAGCAAAGGTGGGGTGATAGGCAGGCGCTCCCGGCTGGGGTCACCCCCTTCACCCTGAGACCGCTTCACACCCCTTAGCACATAGTGAAGCCGAGAAAGAGTTGGCAGGAAAGGATCATCAAGTCCCTCCTCGATGTGCAGGTGCCTGATGCCAGCCATGTAGGACTTGATTGTCCGGTGCCTCAGCCCCTCGCTGGCCATCTTGGCAGCGAATTTGCACAAGACATCCTCCCCAGCTGGCATGGCCTGGAGGCCCGCTGAGGTGCAGAAGTTGAGGAACCGTCTCTGGCCACTGGAGTAGACCTTGTGTGTGGACTGGGCTAGGCCCTTTATGAAGAATGACCGAACAAGGCTATCCAGTCGACCCTCGTCCAGTCTGGGGTTCCATGCACTAGACACTGTAGCAGGTTGTCCGGTAGAGTTGTGGGCTCCCTGTCTGCCCGTGGTACCAGCCTCTGGAAGGAAGGAAGGTCGCCACGTGACAACGCATCTGCTGCGCCATTCTGCGTTCCTGGGACGTGTCTGCACACCAATGACACACCACACCTGGCTAAGAAGAATGACAGGCACCTCATCAAGTGCATGGCTCTATCCATCTTACTCCTGCCAGAGTTTACAATAGCCACCACGGCGGCATTATCACAGAAGCAGACTATCGTGAGGCCCTTCCACTCGCTGCCCCAGATAGCAACGCCCAACACGATGGGAAGCAGCTCCTTAACTGTGATGTGGATACCATCCCAGCCATCATGGAGCTGTAACTGAAACCACTTTCCATCTGATGTGAAGGCCCCGCATCCCCATGAACCTGAGGCATCAGACGTCAGCGCCACCTGGGGTGATACTCGACACAGGGTGGCCAAAGGACAGGACCCATTCCAGATAGACTGGAAGCAGCCCCACCATCTGAGATCTGAACGGAAACCAGCGTTCAGGCGAACACGATGGTGCAGCTCTCGAACACACTTGGAGAGCTCAATCATTCGTCTCAAAAAAGACCTCTCAGGCCTGATAGCACAGCATGCATGCTGCAGCTGGCCGATGATCGACAGCAGCTCCCTTTTCGAGCATGACTTCAGACATTCCCACCGTTGGATTTCTCTGCGGAGACAATTCAGTTTGGCTGGGGGAAGGCGCACCGTCAGGGAAGTTGTGTCCAACTCCAAACCAAGGAAGGTGAGGGTTGTACTGGGGCCCTCCGTCTTCCGCTAAGCCACTGGCACCCCCAGGGTGTCGCAACGAGCTAATGCTGACTGCAGGGCCTGCTCGCACTGCTGTGAGTCGGGGTCGCCAAAAAGCAGAAAATCGTCCAAGTAGTGGAGACCATCTACACCATCAGAGTTCTCTAGGATCCACAGCAGTGCGTCAGCCACTGCATTGTACAGCTTGGGAGCGGACCTGAGACCGAAGGGGAGGACCTTATCCACGAAAATCTGTCCCTCCCATCTCATCCCAAGGAGTCGCCTGTCGTCGGGGTGGACAGGAACCGTCCGAAAGGCACCTTCCACGTCAAATTTTGCCAGGACAGTGCCCCGGCCGCGGGCAAGCACTCTCTTGCACGCTTCATCCACAGAAGTATAGTGCAAGGTGCACATCTCAGGTTCGATGCCGTCATTGACACTGTGACCTCTCGGGAACGACAAGTCTACAATGAGGCGCCATTTCCCCGGCTGGTGTCCTTTAGGGACAAGGCCAAACCTGTTCACCTGCACCTGTGCAGTAACATCAGGCTCCACTGGGCCCAGCACCCTACCAGCTGCTACTTCCGATTTGAGGAAGTTGCTAATGACTACCGGGTGCACGTCAGCTGACTGCATGTTGGTTGATGCACTGTGGCATGACGCTGACCCATGCCGGAAGCCGATCCGGAAGCCTTCTTGGAGACCCCGTACCAGGTAGTCCACATATGCCCTGTCTGGGTGGCTTGCCAAGCACTCCTCCCATAGCTCGGGCACCATGGGGCACTTAATATGGCTCTATCCCCTTACCGAAGGGAGAGGGCAGACAGCTCTTCTGCTGGCCAGGGTCAACAGATCTGCTGTGTAAGCGTACAGTGGTCCCCCTAGACCACACACACACATAATCACAATAACTGGGTATAGCAAGTGGGCCACACTGCTATAAACCCTACGTCCCCCTACAAGGAAGGAGGCCCGGCCATCCTTCATGGCCCGTGTCCTGGAACACCATCGGAACAGGAGCATACTGTTGTCCTGGAACTCCATCAGGACAGGGGTATTGGCCACCACCGGAGGCCCACAAAGACGAATGATATGTCTGGAACTTATCCACTCGTCGTGACCTTAGTACCACACAGACCCATTTTGATACCCAATCACCCTTTTATTACCTAACCACTCCCTCTCCTGGCACTGTACTATCCCTCGTGTAACTACCCTATCCCTTCCCTTTGCTATCTTACCCAATCCTACCCTGCTGCCATCCTACCCTACCCACCCCTGCTATCTACCGCGCATGCCCCAAATACATAAATATCGCATGGAAGTGATCATTACTG